>JAEEGI010006442.1_pt1 | contig 26521 bp, 22 predicted proteins | sample 8958751 | NCBI WGS metagenome assembly JAEEGI01 (sample SAMN16246545, study PRJNA631951) | gut metagenome | biome: gut microbiome; feature: rumen; material: KS-attached | host: Bos | place: Iran: Karaj | collected 2018-10 | reverse complement strand
CGACAGAATGACGAATTTGAAATAGGTGCAGGTAATGACAAATTGATATAACGTTGTCTAATATCACTTTCCCACGCAAAAGTTTTTAAAGATATTTCCTAAAACTTCGTTGGGGGTGATTTGGCCACCGGTGATTTCGGAGAGGATGTCGAGAGCTTGGCGGAGGTCTTCGCTGAGGAGATCACCACTTAATTGTTGTTGCAAGCCGTTGATGACGCGCTGGATGGCTTGGTGGGCGCGAACGAGTGCATCGTAGTGGCGAGCATTGGTAATGATGACGTTGGATTCAGAGGTCTTAGGCGCTGCTTCGACGAGTTGATGTTTCAGCGCGTCAATACCTATACCAAACTTGGCTTGAAAAGACGTTGTCTTGTTCTCAATGCGGATGACGGTTTGGTCGTCGCGAGTTTCAAGAGTGGGATAGGGGACACCGGGCTCTGTCATCAGCAGGATGATACGGGCACGCTGGGCTGCAGCTTTGGAACGCTCGATACCAAGGTTTTCTATTTGATCGTCGGTATGGCGAATACCTGCGGTATCAATAAAACGGAAGGTGATGCCATTCAGCAGCATCGTGTCTTCTATGGCGTCGCGAGTGGTACCCTGAATATCACTTACGATGGCTCGTTCCTCGCCGAGCAGGGCATTGAGCAGGGTGCTCTTGCCTACGTTTGGAGCTCCAACAATGGCTACAGGGATGCCATTTTTGAGGGCATTGCCAGTTTGGAAGGATTCGGCTAACTGAGTGACACGATTGTCAATATTTTTGGCAAGTTTGTGCAGTTCGCTACGGTCAGCAAACTCAAGGTCTTCGTGGTCGGAGAAATCGAGTTCGAGTTCGAGCAAAGAGGTGAGTTTCAAGAGCTGGTCACGAAGTTGTGAGAGTTCGGAGGAAATGCCGCCACGCAGTTGATTCATGGCGAGTTGATGGGTAGCTTTGTTGGTGGAGGCGATGAGATCGGCAACAGCCTCAGCCTGACTCAAATCCATTTTTCCTTTGAGATAGGCTCGCATGGTGTATTCGCCAGGACCAGCCATACGGCATCCGTTTTGCACCAGTAACTCTAATACCTTATTTATAATATATTGGCTCCCGTGGCATGAGATTTCTACTGCGTCTTCGCCCGTATAGGAATGTGGAGCACGGAATATGGATACCATGCATTCGTCAACGATTTCAGAACCATCCTTGAGGTGGGTGTAGTGAACGGTATTGGGTGCGACTTCTTTGCATCGGACAGCACAGATGGAGGAGACCGCATCAAAGGCTCTTTCACCCGAAACGCGAATGACAGCAATAGCCCCACCAGGAGCAGTGGCAAGTGCGCAAATGGTTGAAGCCTCCCCCGACCCCTCCAAAGAGAGGGGAGGTAGGGTAGCGTTGTTTTTTATCATATTCTATCTAGAACCTTTTGGATTAATGTGTCGATGGAGTTCTTGTACTCGGTGTTCATCTCAGTGGTGTAGCGGTTGGCAATAACCATGCAGCAGGTCATTGCTCGATGACCAAGGAGGGAAGCCATTCCGGCGAGGGCAGATGATTCCATTTCGAAGTTACATATCTTCATATTGTCATATTCAAACGACTCGACCTTGGCATTCTGGTCGGGATCGGATATGGGGGCACGGAGCTGACGACCTTGTGGACCGTAGAAACCGCCACAGGCAATGGTATAGCCACGCACCATATCGTCCTGTGCTATCTGGTTGATGAGTTCTGCGTCAGCAATGGCGACATAGGGAGCTCCTTTCTGGGGATTCCACTGCATGTGTTGGCGGAAAGCCTCTTCGAGTTGCAGGTCGCAGACCTCGTTACGTCCTGCATAGTAGTTCAGCAGACCATCGAAGCCAATGCTCTTGACGGAGGCGATGAAGCATCCGGTGGGTGTGAATGGCTGCAATCCGCCACAGGTGCCAATGCGGACGATGGTGAGGGTGCGGTGTTCGTCCTTTTCTGTGCGGGTGTTATAATCGACATTAGCCAATGTGTCGAGCTCGTTCATCACGATATCAATGTTGTCGCATCCGATACCAGTCGACTGAACAGTAATACGCTTGCCTTGATAGGTGCCGGTAATGGCGTGAAACTCGCGGCTGCTGACTTCGCACTCGCGTGATTCGAAATGAGATGCTACAGTTTCTACGCGACCAGGATCGCCTACGAGGATGACACGGTCGGCCAGTTGTTCGGGACGTAGATGAAGATGGAAACATGAACCATCGTTATTGATGATAAGTTCGGATTCTGGAAATTGTCTTTTAGCCATAGGTCTTATTTCTTTTTATAGAGGTAATTGTTTTCTTCTTTTCTTATCAGTTTCTCCTGTTGATGAATAGCTTGAGAGAGTTCATGCTGCGCTTGTTCATAGTCAAGGATTTCACGCGAGAGTTCAGTTTTCTCCGCTTTTGTCGCTTTTGAATAATAGAGACGGGCTTTGTCGAGAGAGGCTATTGTTTGCTGATATTTCTGTTGCAGACGTTTCAGTTCCTTATAGCGGTCTTGGTTACCAGGAGCCTTGAAATGGCTGAGTCGGTGGTACGTAAGATTGTCGTTGATGACGAAATGGAATTCGTCATGTTTCGTTTGCTGTTTCTTCCGAGCTTGATTCAGTCTTTGCAAAGCAGCCTTTCGGGGCGCTTTCTCCCATGTCTTCGAGATATTTGTGATATGGGCAAAATCGGCTATCTGTTCAAGGGAAAAAGCAGAAGGGTCGTAAGTCTGATATTTCTCAGCAGGAATAAACGTATAGACACACACGGAATCGGATTCTGGATGGAGTCGGTCGGTGGCAAAATAGCCCAATTGGTTATATTCGTCAATGACAAATAGATAGTCGTTGGCAGTAGAATTGAAAGGCATACCGATATTCTCTGGTTTCAGAAACCGTCCCTCAGCGGCATCATAGGTAGTCATGAAAATATCGTACCCCCCAATGCTCTCAGGTCCTTGTGCTGCAAAATAAAGCGTCATTCCGTCGGACAGCATAAAGGGATAGTTTATGTGCTGCAACAGTCTGTCGGCATTGATTCCAGCCACACTATCGGGGTCGTCCCAATGGTTGAGCAATCGCTCTTGCGTATATAGAACACTGTCGTTGCCGGCATAGAAACAGCGGTTGCCTAATGCATTGATATAGGTCATTGCCTGTGACCTGTGTTTAGGGAAGAACTTGGAGTAGGGGGCTATACGCCCAGCCTCAGAAGAGAGTGGATAGGCACGGAGCAAATCCTTTTTTGGCAGCAATACACTGTCGATAAACATGATGCGCTGGGTGGCCATCGTCATCTGCCTAAGCCTTTCCGTCTGTTCGGTAGAATGCTCAGCTTTTTTCTGAACCGATTTACGGCGTTGTGCACTGGCGTTAAGCGACAACAGGGTAAAGAGCAATAGGATAAGCGTAGATGTCTTCATTGTTGACTGCAAGGCATTCCAGATGGAGTAACGAGCCTCTTTGTTCATCTGTTGCATCAGTTGAAACAGTTGACGAACGGTGGTTCTATTGGTTTCGTGTTCATAGGGACATTGCTTCAGTTGCTTCTTATAGCCTTGCTGTTGGGCATATTCGGCAATATCGGCTTCTTGACAAAGACACAGTGGACGGATAATGGACAAGGGCATCTTTTCCATCTTCAGCAATGGAGGCATAGATGAGAAATGCCCCTGAAACGTGAGATTCATCAAAGATGTATGAATCAAATCGTCCTGATGATGTCCAAGTGCAATCTTGTTGCATCCCAATTCTTGCGCCAAATTGAAGAGCTGTTTGCGTCGTTGCCATGAGCAGAGGAAACAAGCAGGCTTCTTTTTAAGTGAAAAGTTAAGAGTGGAGAGTTCTGAATCAAAACTGGTAGTGATGATGTGGAGGGGAACACCCAGCGTGTCGCAGAACTGCTGGAGGTAGGTGGTGTCGGTTTCATATTGCACATTTTCCATGCGGATATGTAATGCCTCGACGGTGAAGTGAGGAACATGAATCTTAGAGCGACGTGCCAAGAATTCAAGAAGGCATAGCGAGTCTTTGCCGCCCGACAATCCGACAAGTATTTTGTCGCCCTCGTCGATGAGCTGATAAAGCCCCAGTGCTTTATTGAATGTCTTCCAAAGTTTCTCCCCGTTAGTCATCCACTTACTTCATAAACACCAAATAGACCGCGCAGATAATCAGGAAGAAGGCAAGGATGTGGTTCCAATGCAGGTTCTGTCCCTGGAACATGATGTTGGCTATCACGGCAAAAACGCCCAGTGAGATGCATTCCTGGATAACTTTCAACTGCACCAAATTAAAGGGGCCTCCATTGCCTTCAAATCCCAAGCGGTTGGCAGGCACCTGACAGCAATATTCAAAGAAGGCAATCATCCATGAAAAGGCTATCACGCCAATGAGTGGCCAATTGCTGCTGACACCTGTTTGCGATAATTTTAAATGCCCATACCAAGCAAGTGTCATGAACACATTACTTAGTATGAGCAAAATAATGGTATATAGTCCGTTCATTGCTTCTGAAGGTATTCATCCATGTTTTGTGCAGCACGACGACCATCACCCATAGCCAGGATAACGGTAGCGCCACCACGAACGATATCACCTCCGGCGAAGATCTCGGAGCGGGCTGATTGCATACCCTCGTTAACAACGATAGTGTTCTTGCGACCCAGTTCAAGTCCTTCGATAGACTTAGGAACGAGCGGGTTGGGCGATACACCAACGGCAACAATCACCTGGTCAACATCAAGAGTGACGGTCTTACCCTCAACGGGAACAGGACTGCGACGACCAGAGGCATCAGGTTCGCCCAGCTCCATCACCTGAAGCACAGCAGCCTTGACGGCACCGTTTTCGTCGGCCAGATACTCGATAGGATTGTGAAGAGTGAGGAAGTTGATGCCTTCTTCCTTGGCGTGCTTCACCTCTTCCAGACGTGCAGGCATCTCCTGCTCGCTGCGACGATATACGAGGGTGACATTGCCACCGAGACGCTTGGCAGTACGACAAGAGTCCATAGCAGTATTGCCACCGCCAACCACCAACACATTCTTACCCAGATTGATAGGTGTATCGGTAGTAGGATTAGCAGCGTCCATCAAGTTGACACGAGTCAGGTATTCGTTACTTGACATGATGTTAATGGCATTCTCGCCAGGAATGTTCATGAAGTTGGGCAGACCGGCACCAGAGCCTACGAAGATACCCTTGAAACCCTGTTTCTCCAACTGTTCTACGCTGATGGTCTTACCGACAATCACGTCAGTCTGGAAGTGAACACCCATCTTGGCAAGGTTCTGAATTTCGACATCCACAATCTTATTGGGCAGACGGAACTCAGGAATACCATATTTCAATACACCACCAATCTCATGCAGCGCTTCGAAGACGTAAACATCGTAACCCTTCTTCACCATATCGCCTGCAAAACTCAGTCCTGCAGGACCTGATCCGACGACGGCAATCTTAATGCCATTGGCAGGTGCTATCTCAGGCAGTGAGATGTTTCCGCTTTCACGTTCGTAGTCAGCTGCAAAACGCTCCAGATAACCGATAGCAACAGCAGGCTCGTTCATCTTCAAATGGATACACTTGCTCTCGCACTGTTTCTCCTGGGGACAAACACGGCCACAGACAGCAGGAAGGGCAGAGGTATGCTTCAGCACTTTAGCTGCAGCAAGGAACTCGCCGCGTTCGATATTCTTGATAAACGAAGGGATGTTGATGTTGACAGGACAACCCTCGACACAGGTAGGCTTAGCACAGTCAAGACAACGCTTGGCTTCCTGCACAGCCATCTCTTTGGTGAGACCAATGTTGACCTCTTCGGTGCGAGTGGTTGCACGATAGACGGGGTCGAGCTCAGGCATGATAACACGCGCAATAGCAGTACGCTCTTTGGGTTTCATGCTCTTGCGAATCTCTTCGCGCCAAGGTGCGTTTCTATCTGTCAGAATCTCGATGGAATCATTGGTAGGTTCGTGATCCATGATGACGTCGGGAGTTTGCTCGACGGGTGAACCGTCGAGAACACTATTGTTAACGAGGTGTTCCTCGTAGTGCTCCAGTTCTTCCTGTTCAGCACGCTTGAAGGTTCCCATTCGCTTGAACATCTCATCCCAGTCGACAAGAGCACCGTCAAACTCAGGACCGTCGATGCAGACGAACTTCGTCTTGCCTCCGATAGTCAGTCGGCAAGCACCGCACATACCTGTACCATCCACCATGATGGTATTCAGACTTACTTCACAAGGAATGTTATATTTCTGGGCAGTCAGGTTGGAAAACTTCATCATGATAGGAGGGCCAATGGCAAATACCTTGTCAACATGAGGCTCCTGCTGGATGAATTTCTCGATACCAACGGTTACTACACCTTTCTCACCGTATGAGCCGTCATCAGTCATGATGATGACCTCATCAGACGATTCACGTACTTTGTCCTCAAGGATAATCAGGTCCTTGGAACGACCAGCCATAACGGAGAGGACACGATTGCCTGCAGCCTTCAGTGCCTGGATAATGGGCAGCATAGGTGCAACACCCAATCCACCACCGGCACAGACAACAGTACCATAGTTCTCAATATGGGTAGGATTACCAAGAGGTCCTACGATGTCAGCCACATACTCACCTTCGTTGAGTGCACACAATTTCTTTGATGAGAGACCTACCATCTGTACCACCAGCGTGATGGTCCCCTTTTCGATGTCAGCACCGGCAATGGTCAGCGGCATGCGTTCACCTTTCTTGTCGACGCGTACAATAACGAAATTACCAGCCTTACGGCTTTGGGCAATCAGTGGGGCTTCCATTTCAAAGAGGAAGACCTTTTCAGAGAATTGCTCTTTTCTTACAATTTTATTCATTTTATCCTATATAAGAGAGGATCAGTTCAACAACTTCATCCTCAGTTTTTCCTTCCATGTTGATGACGAGGTCATAGTTACGTGTATCGTAACGAGAGGTTCCTGTATATTTCTTCACGTATGTCTCACGCATGTCGTCAACCTTCTTGATAGCCTTCTCGGCATCCTTCTCATTCAAATCCTGTTTCTTCATGATGCGCTCAATGCGATACTTCATAGGAGCCTGAATCAAAATGCTCAGATGGTTAGGATGGTTGGCAAATACAAAGAAACCAGAGCGGCCTGCAATGACGCAAGACTCTTCTGCTGCGATATTGCGGAGAATTTCTTTCTCGGCCTCGAACATGTCATCAGTAGTAACGAAGTCCATTTCCGGACCCGTCGTCATCATCTGGTAATACCAGAGCTCGTTAGCATTCTGGGCATTAGCGGCAAACACCTTCTTGAACTCAGTCCACCACTGGTGCTTGTCAGCCTTCATCTTCTCGATTTCGTCAACAGACAGATTGAATTTCTTCTCCAGTTCACGAATCAGCAGTTTGTCGTAGAAAGCCACATTTAGCTTTTCTGCCAGTTTCATACCTACGGTACGTCCACCGCTGCCCAATTCACGATTAATCGTAATGACGAATTTTTGTTTCTTGTCCATATTTTTAGTTTTTAAGTGATTATTAGTCAATGATTTCGAATCCTGTGTATGGCACTAATGCAGCAGGAATCTTAATGCCCTGCTCCGTCTGGTTGTTCTCCAAGAGTGCTGCTACGATACGAGGCAGTGCCAATGCTGAACCGTTCAGCGTGTGGCAGAGTTCAATCTTCTTGTTGTCGGCACGACGATAGCGACACTTCAGACGATTGGCCTGATAGGTGTCGAAGTTAGATACTGACGAAACCTCCAGCCAACGCTTTTGAGCCTCGGAATATACCTCGAAGTCATAGCAGATAGAAGAGGTGAACGACTGGTCGCCACCACAGAGTAACAGGATGCGGTAGGGGAGTTCCAATTTCTTCAGCAGTCCTTCCACGTGCTCCAGCATTTCCTTATGACTCTCCTTCGAATGCTCAGGTTTGTCAATACGTACTATTTCAATTTTCGAGAATTCATGTAAACGGTTCAGACCGCGAACATCCTTACCATAAGAGCCTGCCTCACGACGGAAACACTCTGTGTAAGCGCAGTTCTTAATAGGCAGCTGTGCCTCGTCAAGAATAACGTCACGATAAATGTTGGTAACAGGTACTTCAGCGGTAGGAATCAAATAGAAATCGTCCACCTCGCAGTGATACATCTGTCCTTCCTTATCGGGCAACTGACCTGTGCCATATCCAGAAGCGGCATTCACTACTGTAGGAGGCATAATTTCCGTATAACCGCTCTTGCGGGCCTCGTCAAGGAAGAAATTGATGAGGGCACGCTGCAGGCGGGCACCCTTGCCGATATATACGGGGAATCCGGCACCTGTAATCTTTACACCCAAGTCGAAATCGATGAGGTTGTATTTCTTAGCCAGTTCCCAGTGTGGCAACTTAGCTGACGGAATCACAGGGTTAGCAGTCCAGTTGCCAACGGTATCGGTACCGTCGCACTCCTTCTGGTTGCTCTTCACCACGTGGTTGTCCTCAGCTGTGGCTCCCTCAGGCACTTCGTCATAGGGGATATTCGGAATCTGACAGAGCAGACGCGTCATCTCTTCCTGAGCTTCGTTCATGGTTTCCTCCAACTGCTTGTTGGAATCCTTCATCTTTGCCACAGACTCCTTGATGTTATCTGCCTCTTCGCGTTTTCCCTCTTTCATCAGTGCACCAATCTGTGCAGCCAGTTTCTTAGCTTCGCTCAGGTTGGCATCAAGCTTTTGCTGGGCTTCACGGCGACGTTTGTCAACGGCAAGAACTTCGTCGATAGCTTCTTTGGCTCCTTTGAAATGTTTCTTTTCCAGTCCACGAATAACGCGGTCGGTTTCCTCAGTAATGAGTTTCAGTGTAAGCATAATTTTAATTTACTATTTGACAAGTTATTATTCTCAGTTTATTAATTACAGGTTGCAAAGTTACGAAATAAATATGATTTCGGAAAATATTTTTAATATTTTATTGTTCGCGCATGATGATACAAGCCCAATGGTTGTCTTCTTTTGTCTTTGAAAGGGTCAGTCCCAACTCGTTTCCCTTAGCTTCCAGAAGGGGAATGTCGTCCGTATAATAACCGCTGAGAATGAGAGTGCCTCCAGCTTTCATTACCTTACGGAAGCGTTCCATGTCTTGTAAGAGGATATTCCTGTTGATGTTGGCTACCACATAGTCGAAATGTTCGCTGACGGTGTCGAGTAGGGTAGCATCACCACAATATATTTTGATGTTGTTTTCCACCTGATTAATGACGGCATTATGGCGCGTATTTTCAGAACTCCATTCGTCTATGTCATAAGCGGTTACGCTGTTTGCTCCAAGTTTTAGTGCGGTTATCCCGAGGATACCAGTTCCGCATCCTGCGTCCAACAGATTTTTGTCTTTTAATGACTCCTCCAAGAGTGTGCTGCAAATCATGCGAGTGGTTTCATGAGTACCTGTTCCAAAGGCCAGGTGAGCGTCAATTTCAATGGACACTTGAGTATCCTGCGCTGAATCTTGCGTAGGGAGATGCCTACCGTCGTGAATCACAATTTTCCCGTTGTCAATGACGATGGGGTCAAACCCCTCTTGCTCCCATTGCTCGTTCCAGTCTTTATCCTCAGCCTCAGCCACCTCATATATAATATGTGTACCTTCCATAGGGAAGAACTGAAGAGATTCGTCGAGCGCCGATTGATTGAAAAGTGCCTGTTGCACATACCCTTTCACACCTTCATCGGTATCCTCAAACGTCTCGAAACCTGCTTCGCCAGCCAGAGCTGCAAGGATGTCGCGAGCATCCTGGGAGCAGGGCTGAATTTTGAATTCTACTTCGTAATATTTCATGATGATGTTAAATTTTAAGTGCAAAATTACAAAAAATAGGGAAAATCCTATCTCAGTTTAGGGTTTTTCCGTAACTTTGCAATGAAATTCGTTGTATTTTTGCAGCGTGAAACTATATAATGTATGGAAATGAATATGAAAAAGTTAGTTCTACTCTCAGTCCTCTTAGGAGCCATGCCTATCACTATGATGGCACAGGACGACGATCTTTACTTCGTTCCTACGAAGGAGAACGTGGCTAAGGAAGCCGAGCAGTATGGGATGCCTACCAACACCTACTACGCAGGCAGTACACGTAGTGCTGACGAATACAATCGCCGTGCGTGGAGCCGTGTAGCACCCATCGACTCTGCAGGCAATGATATTATCGCTTTCGACGGGAAACGTGGTGTATATCCCGACTCAGCCTATACTGACTATAAGTACACCCGTCGTATGAGTCGTTTTGACGATTATACCCCTACGGAAGCCTATTGGGAGGGTTATCGTGATGGCCGTTGGACTTCGCCTTGGTATTACAGCAGCTACTACAGCTGGTATGATCCCTGGTATTACGACCCCTGGTACTATGGTTACTATGGTTACTATGGTGGTTGGTACTCACCTTATTATACATGGTATTCCCCTTGGCGTTATCCCTATTATGGCTATTGGGGTGGCTGGTACGGACCTCGCTATACCGTTTACAGAGGTGGAACAGGTGCTCGCTGGAGTCGTGCGGGATATTCTCACCATAAGTATACTGCCTCCAACCATCGCTACAACAGCTCCCGTAACTACGGAACGCGTACCTATACTAATACGACAGGTCCGCGTAGCTTAGGCGGCTATCGTTCCAATAGCAGTATCAATCGCGGTACTAGCTCGTTTGGCGGCGGAAGTCATCGTTCAGGCGGCTTCAGTGGAGGCGGCGGTGGTATGCGTTCATCTGGTGGTGGCGGACACAGCTATGGTGGAAGGAGATAATTTGAATTGATAATTGATAATTGACAATTTTTATTATGAAGAAGATATATTTATTCGCATTTGCAGCAATGGCTGCTCTGCAGGTACAGGCTCAGTCTGCCACACAGGACACCTATGTCGGTGCAGCATTGGCAACAGAAGATTTGAATGGTACAGCCCGTTACGTCGGTATGGGTGGTGCAATGGATGCTTTAGGAGCAGATATCTCCACGATGGGAAGCAACCCTGCAGGTATCGGTTTGTTCCGTAGGGGTCAGGTTTCAGCATCGCTGAGTGTCGTTAGTCAAGAGGAAGGCAAGTCTTTTCAGGATGGTAGCAAGACTCATGTGTCTTTCGACCAGGTAGGTGTCGTCTTCTCTACTCGTACAGGTAAGACCAGTTACTTGAATTTTGGATTAAATTTCCATAAGAACCGTAATTTCAATCATGTACTGTTTGCTGAGCGAGCCCTGAATGGTTCGTCACAGAGCAATCAAACGGCAGTTAAAGCCACTAAATATGAGATTTTCACCTTTAATCCCAATACGGGAAAGTATGATTTCAACTATTTACAATGTTCTCAGTTAGATGCCTTGTATATTCGAAATAATACTATTTACGATGAGCTAACAGATAATCTCTACACTTTTGATGGGCTTAACTATGATTTTAATCGTGCTAACACAGGCTATATTGGCGAGTTCGATCTCAATATCAGTGGTAACATCAAGAACCGTCTATATCTCGGCTTGACTGTAGGTATTCAAAATGTTAATTATAAGAATTATAGCGAGCACTATGAAACTTATAAAAGTGAATTCCTGGCTGATGTCCTTATTAGAGATAACCATAAGATTACGGGTACAGGTTTCAACATCAAGGCTGGTTTGATTTTCCGTCCTGTCGAGGAATCTCCCTTCCGCATTGGTCTGTCTGTGGCTTCACCGACATTCTATCGCTTGACAACCGAGAATTATACGACGATAGGCGATAATAATGATTATGAGGAAGCAAAAGAAGATTTCCGCTTTAACACCCCTTGGAAGTTCGGCTTGAGCCTGGGTCACACTATCAACAACAACATCGCACTTGGTGCTGTCTATGAGTATGCCGACTATGGGTCCTGCGATATGCGCACCATCGATGGTGGTTACTACGACTGGTACTACGATTCATACTCTGAGAGGAGTTCGTCCGACAACAATATGAAGCAGCATATTGAGAAGACCCTGAAGGGTGTTCACACCTTCAAGATTGGCGGTGAGTTCAAGGTTGACAATAATATTGCCCTCCGTCTCGGTTACAACTATGTATCACCGATGTATCAGGAGAATGGCGTGCGCGACCAGACCATTTGGTCACCAGGCGTCTATTACGCTTCCACCACCCATTACGTTAACTGGAAGGCTACCAATCGCATCACTGCAGGTGTAGGTTTCTCTTTCGATAAGTTCCGCCTCGATCTGGCTTATCAGTACAGTACTCGCAAGGGTGATTTCTATCCCTTCATGAAGAATTTGTCAGTCGATTATATTGACGAGGAAACTGGCGCTGTTGAGACCCTGACCAACCGTTGCGACGCAGTCAGTGTAAAAGACAATCGTCATCAGATTCAAGCCTCGCTGACCTATACGTTCTAACGAAAATAATTTTACAATATTAATATTTCTTCTCCCTAAGTTTAATTACTTAGGGATTTTTTTTGTTAAGTTTTTAATAGATTTTGCTTGGACTTTTAAATAAATATTGTACCTTATACATATTATGACGATGTGAAGGCGAAGACCTTTGAGACCAAGTTAGGTATTACGTGCAGGTTGTAATAATCGTATAAATTTGAAAGAAAAACAAGTTTTCCTTTGTTTTTTGCGCAATATTTTGTACTTTTGTCCGTGGAGAGCAGTGCCTCGGCTTGTCGCTGGTGCCAAATACCTCGTCGAGGACAGGGCACGAGAGGAAAGTCCGGGCAGCATAGGGCGCCCCACTTCTGAAAGTGGAAGCAGTTGGTGACAGCTGGTGTCGGAAGAAGAAAATAACCGCCCGCAAGGGTAAGGGTGAGAAGGTGGTGTAAGAGACCACCAGCCGCTGGGCGATCAGCGGGCTGTTCCATCTGGGGGCTGCAAGTTCATGTAAACCATCGTCTGAGGGTTGCCCGCCCGAGTTATACGGTGGAGGGTAGAATGCTAGAGCCGTAGGGTGACTTACGGAGTAGATAAATGACAGGCGTCTTGCCTACGGGCGAGAACACAGAACCCGGCTTATAGAGGCAGTGCTTTCCATTTTTTATTAAAGAACGGATATGGCAAAAAAGATACAAGAGCTCATCCAATTTTTCCATACTGGAATATGGAGAATCAAGGCAAAGGATGTTTCGCCCGTCAAGTTCCTGTTGGTGGAGGTGACGAAAAAACTGATTCTGGCCATTCGCTTCTTTCTGGCCAAACGGGTGATGACCAGAGCAGCAGCACTGACATACAGCACACTGTTGGCCATTGTCCCTATTCTTGCCGTTGTGTTCGCCATAGCCCGTGGTTTCGGTTTCAGCATATATATTGAGATGTGGTTTCGTGAGGCATTGCAGTCGCAACCTCAGGTGGCCGATATCATCATCGGTTTCGTCAACAGCTATCTGGTGCATACCAAGAGCGGAGTGTTCCTGGGCATCGGTCTGCTGTTCATGCTCTATACGGTGCTGATGCTGGTAAGCAATGTGGAAGACGCGTTTAACGAGATATGGCAGGTGACAAAGCCCAGGAGTCTGTTCCGGACATTTACCGACTACATGGCAATGTTCTTCTGTTTCCCCATTGTCGTCGTGGTGACAACGGGTCTCTCGATTTTCATGGCTACGGTGGCCGATTCGTTTGCCAACGATTTGATGTTGGGTCCTTTCCTGCGTTTCATCATCGCCCTCATTCCTTATGCCTTCATGTCGTCAATGTTCATTGTCCTCTATGTCTTCATGCCCAATACGCATGTGAAGGCTCGGCACGTCATAGTGCCAGGCATCTTGGCTGGTGTCGCCATGCAGGGGTTGCAGCTGTTCTATATCCACGCACAGATATTCCTGTCGGGCTATAATGCCATCTACGGTTCGTTTGCCGCACTGCCTTTATTCATGCTGTGGGTGCAGATATCTTGGACTATCTGCCTGTTTGGTGCCGAACTGTGTTATGCCAACCGCTATCTTGACTATTACGACTTTGACACAAATACCAGCGAAATAAGCTATCGCTACCACATGATGATGTGTACCATGCTGATGAGTTGTATCTGTCGTAACTTCGCTGAAGGTAAAAAGCCCTATTCGGCTACAAAACTGCGTATGGAAACCACAATACCCATCCGTATCGTCAACGACTTGCTGAAGGAACTGATGGAGGCAGGACTCATCATCGAGATTACCAGCGACGAAAAAGGCGAGACATCACATTTCATGCCTGCCGAGGATATCAACAACCTCACGCTGGGCAGAATGTTGGAACGACTGGAGTCGCGTGGACAGTGGAAGATAGACTTGGACTTCAGCAATCAATTTACCGAGCAGTGGGCCAAAGCTATCGAATTACGCTCGAACTATCTCCATGCCCTGCGGGATATCAAATTGCAGGATCTGCGCCCTACACAAATTTCTGAATAAGGGCAATGAAGCGTTTGCCGTACTTCATCTTCTTATGTTCGCCGATGCCTGGAATGAAACCGAAGGTGTCGAGGGTGACCGGTTTGATGGTAGCCAGTGCATGAAGCACTTTGTCGCTGAATACGATATAAGGCGGAAAACCCTCTTCGTCGGCACATTGACGACGCAGTGTGCGTAAGGCCTCGAAGAGTTGGCGGTCTTCAACACCAGTAGTCTGCGGAAGACCGGGAATGGTGATGGATGGAATCTCGAGATGCAGACGGCGACGAGGTTTGGACACCTCCTTGATAGTATGGTCGATAACGCAGAGCTCTGCACGCTTTCTTCCGAAGAGAACATCGTTGCCGCTTTCCGTGATTTTCACCACATTGCCTTGATCGTAAGCTATCTCGATGAATCCCATTTGCAGCATCTGAAGCAGATAGTCTTGCCAGTTGTTGGTGGACAGTGCTTTCCCGACACCGAATGTCTTCAGTGTATCGTAGCCTTTACGTTTGACAGTAGGCGAGGAAATACCTTTCAGAATCTCGACAATGGTAGCCGTACGAATCTGTTCGTCAGTACGTTTGACGGCACTCAAGGCCATCTGGATATACGCTGTTCCGTCAAAACGCTGAGGAGGATTGTCGCACACATCACAGTTGTTGCAGTCGTGGTCGCGTTGTTCTCCGAAATAATTTAACAAAATGCGCCTCCTGCAAACACTCGACTCGGCATAGTTCTGCATCTGCTTCAGTTTGTCGAGATTAATGTCTTTTTGGCCGCTTTCCTTGGCAAACTGGGAGAGCTGAACCACATCGGCAAGCGAATAGAACAGGACGGTATCGGCAGGGGCACCATCGCGTCCGGCACGACCTATCTCCTGATAGTAGCTCTCTATGCTCTTTGGCATATTGTAATGGATAACCCAACGCACATTACTCTTGTCGATACCCATACCGAAAGCAATGGTGGCACACACTACCTGGACGTCGTCTTTCTGGAAATCTACCTGCGCTTTGTCGCGTTCCTGCTGTGTAAGTCCTGCGTGATAAATGGTAGAGCGTATTCCTTTGCTATTCAGAAACATAGAGACTTTCTCTGTAGCTTTCCTGCTAAGGCAGTAAACGATACCGCTTTCCAACGGACGGGCCTTGATGAAGTTCAGAATATAGTTTTCTTTCTCCTTCGTCGAATAGCCACGTTTGACAGTCAGGCTGAGATTGGGACGGTCAAAACTGGAGATGAACACCTGGGGATTGTGCAGTCGTAATTGCTTGATGATATCCTGCCGGGTAATCTTGTCAGCAGTAGCTGTGAGTGCCATAATGGGAACCTCAGGAAACTCCTTATGGAGCACGTCGAGCTGAGTGTATTCCGGGCGGAAGTCGTGACCCCATTGGCTGATGCAGTGTGCCTCATCGACAGCAAAGAGAGATATATTCATTTGTTTTAACAAAAACGGCACTTCTGCAAGCAGCTTTTCTGGAGAGATGTAAAGTAACTTCAAGGTGCCGTCCATACACTTTCTTCTTACAATTGTGTCGGCACTGAAGTCGTTACCGCTGTTCAGGGCTGCAGCTTCGATACCATTTGACTTAAGTGCCTCGACTTGATCCTTCATCAAACTGATGAGTGGTGAAATGACAACAGCGGTTCCGGGCATACAGATAGCCGGTATCTGATAGCAGATACTCTTGCCACCACCCGTAGGCATCAGCACCAAACAATCACTTTTTTGCAGGATGGTATTGATGATTTCAAATTGATTGACTCTGAACGAATCGTATCCGTAATAGTTTTTTAGGACCTGTTTTATATCCATTTTACTGAAAAAATCTAAAATTTGATGCAAAGTTACACTTTTTTTTGAAAAAATGTTGAATTTTTTATGGATTGTCGAAATTTTATATTATCTTTGCAATGTAAATTAATACATCAATTAAACCTTACTCGAGATGGCAAAGTACAACATTACTGAAAAAAAGGTTAAGGAAGCCACGTATAGGACGATGGTTAATCCTACATTGATGGATGAACTTAAGAGTAAAATCCTTGATCTCATTGTCATGCAAAAGAAGTACAAGGACAAGGATTATTCTGCAAAGAAGCTTGCGGAAGACTTAGGCACAAACACTCGCTACATTTCAGCTGTGGTGAATGTTCAGTTCCACACGAACTACACCTCCTTTGTCAACAAATTCCGCATTGAAGAAGCGATGACCCTAATGGTGGACAAACGTTATCAAGAATTAACAATGGAAGAGGTAAGTGATATGGTAGGCTTTGCAAATCGCCAGTCGTTCTATGCTTCCTTTTTCAAGTTCATGAACATGACTCCGAGGGAATATCGCTTGCAGCATTTTGAGAAGCACCCATCACAAAAAGTCCAGAAGAAAACGAAAGGACAAAGAAAATTCAAAAATGTTTAGTTTCTCAGACGAACGTTTTGCAGACTTACAACTGCTCAGATACCAGCTAAATGGTTTTGAGCAGTTAAATTTGCGCCAAAAGCAATATGTTTACGCTTTGTCGCAAGCTACGCTCTATGGGCGTGACATTACTTTCGACCAGTTTGGCAAGTATAATCTGCGTATTCGCAAAATGCTGGAGGCCGTTTATACGTCAGATGACATTGATAAAACTACCAGCGACTTCAAGGCTTTTGAAATATACCTGAAGAGGGTATGGTTCTCGAACGGCATTTATCACCATTATGGTTGTGATAAGTTCGAACCGGGCTTCCATGAGGATTTCCTGAGGAATGCAGTCAGGAAGGTTGATGCTAAGTCATTGCCTTTGAATGATGGAGAAACGGCTGACAATCTGTGTGACGAGTTGTTCCCTGTTATTTTCAATCCAGATGTGTTGCCCAAGCGCGTCAACAAGAATGACGGTGACGATTTGATTAAGACATCTGCCTGCCATTTCTATGACGGCGTGTCGCAAGAGGAGGCAGAATTCTTTTATCAGCAACAGAAATCATCATATCAAGGCACTGAACCTCCTTCGTTTGGTTTGAATTCAACACTGGTTAAGAAAGACGGAAAACTTTGTGAGGACGTCTGGCGTATTGGAGGACGTTATTCCAAGGCCATAGAGAAGATTGTCTATTGGCTGGAACAGGCTCAGGCATTTGCCGAGAACCAACAGCAAGTGCGTGTGATAGAACATCTGATTGACTACTATAGAACAGGCGACTTGCAGCGTTTTAACGCATACTGCAAAGAGTGGGTGAGTGAGCACGAAGGTGAAATAGACTTTGTGAATGGATTTATAGAAGTTTATGGCGACCCATTGGGGCTGAAGGGCTCCTGGGAGGGTATCGTTGAGTATAAAGACAAGGAAGCAACAAAACGTACTCAGGCCATCAGCAATAATGCCCAGTGGTTTGAAGACCACTCACCTGTAGATCCTCGATTCCGCAAGAAACAGGTGAAGGGGGTGACAGCCAATGCTATCTGTGCCGCTATGCTTGGTGGCGACGAGTATCCTTCGACGGCAATAGGTATCAATCTGCCCAATGCCGATTGGATTAGAGCGGAATATGGCAGCAAGAGCATCACCATCAGCAATATTACTGATGCCTACAACAAGGCGTCACATGGCAATGGATTCAAAGAGGAATTCGTCGTAGATGAAGCCACGCTGGCACTTATAAACCAGTATGGCGATATTTGCGACGATTTGCATACTGACCTGCACGAATGTCTGGGACATGGTAGCGGACAGTTGTTGGCAGGGACGGATCCTGATGCTTTGAAAGCTTATGGTAACACTATTGAAGAGGCTCGTGCCGATTTGTTCGGACTCTACTATCTGGCTGACTCCAAACTGGTGGAGTTAGGTCTTCTGCCCAATATGGAAGCCTATAAGGCGCAGTATTACAGTTATATGATGAACGGACTGCTGACACAGTTGATTCGCATTCAGCCAGGACATCAGATAGAAGAAGCCCACATGCGCAATCGTGCCCTGATAGCCCGTTGGTGTCTGGAAAACGGTCAGACGCTCTCAATGGTTCAACGAAACGGGAAAACCTATCTGCAAGTGAATGACTATGAAGGTCTGAGACAGCAAATAGCAACACTGTTGGCTGAAATACAGCGTATCAAGAGTGAAGGCGACTATGAAGCAGCTCGACAGTTGGTAGAATGTTATGCGGTGAAGGTTGATCCGGTGGTTCATCAGGAAATTCTGGAACGCTATCAACGGTTGAATCTCGCACCATATAAGGGCTTTATTAATCCGAAGATGACACCAGTTAGGAACGATGCCGGCGAGGTGACCGATATCCAGATAGACTATACAGAGGGCTATGCACAACAAATGTTGCGCTATAGTTCAGAATACGGAACATTGATATGAACGAACAACTGCAACAGCGCGTCAGGGAAATCAAACAGTCATTCCGCCAATTGATGGATGGAATGACTGCCCAGTCGATGCGCGACAAGGGTGTTGAATATAAACTCAACTGGGGTGCCTCGATTCCAATGTTAAGGGATATGGCGGCAGAAATAGGCAAAGACTACGAACTGGCCATAGAGCTTTGGAAGGCCGATGTCAGGGAATGCAAGATATTGGCAACGATGGTGATGCCTGCAGACAGGATGCTGCCTGAAGTGGTAGATATCTGGATGGAGCAGACCACATCACAGGAGATAGTAGAACAAGCTGCATTCAATCTCTATCAGTATCTGCCCTATGCACCGGCAAAGGCTTATCAGTGGATTGCTTTCGACAAGGAGTTATACCAATTATGTGGGTTTCATATACTGACACGTTTGTTTATGAACAAGCAGGAGCCCAACGAGCGTGGCATCAATGAATTTATCGACCAGGCATTAGTGGCATTGCAGGGTGGTTCCATGATGGTTCGAAAGGCTGCTATGCAGAGTATGATACGCTTCTCGGAGTTAGGTTTGGTATATGAGAGAATGGCAAAAAGTGCGCTTAAAAAACTTAATTTAGAACTTTTTTAAATAATTAATGCCGTAATCTGAATAAATTATTGTAATTTTGTGCGGTTTTAGGTATTAATTGATCAATGAAAGATAGTGTAATTACGACTGTAAGGCAGATTCTGAATAATTATCTGGAGGTTAACAACCGCCGCAAAACTCCTGAGAGGTATGCGATATTGGATGCTGTCTATGACATCAACGGGCATTTTACACTCGAAGAATTAAGTGACAAGTTGGCTGAGGAAAATAAGTTTCCCGTCAGTCGTGCCACTTTGTATAACACATTGAAACTATTTATGGAGTTGCGCCTGGTGATTCGTCACCGGTTCCAGGGACAGACAAAATATGAGGCTTGTTACGACAACAACAGCCATAGTCATCAGATATGTACAGTGTGCGGAAAGGTGACAGAAATAAAATCACCGCAGATTTCAGAAACAATCAGCACGATGCATTTAAAGCGCTTCCGTAAGGATGGCTATTCGCTATATATCTATGGTATATGCAGTACTTGCCAAGCGAAGATAACCAGAACGAAGACTCAACAAAAGAAATTTAAAAATCAAAAATAACAAAAGTCAATGAATCAAGGTAAAGTAGATGTCCTGCTCGGTTTGCAGTGGGGCGATGAGGGAAAAGGAAAGGTGGTTGACGTATTGACCCCGCAGTATGATGTGGTGGCTCGCTTCCAAGGCGGTCCCAATGCCGGTCACACATTAGAGTTTGAAGGACAGAAATATGTGCTTCGCAGTATTCCTTCCGGCATTTTCCAAGGCGGTAAAGTCAATATCATCGGCAATGGTGTTGTGTTGGCTCCCGACTTGTTTATGGAAGAAGCCAAGGCTTTGGAGGCAAGCGGTCATGAGTTGAAGAACCGTTTGCATATTTCAAAGAAGGCTCATCTGATTATGCCTACCCATCGCGTTCTGGATGCTGCCTATGAGGCACAGAAGGGAAAGAATAAAGTTGGTACAACAGGTAAAGGAATCGGTCCGACCTATACCGACAAGGTGTCGCGTAACGGTCTTCGTGTCGGTGATATTCTTGACCATTTCGACGAGAAATATGCGAAGGCAAAGGCTCGCCACGAGGCTATCCTGAAGTCACTGAACTATGAATACGATATTACTGAAGTCGAGAAGAAATGGCTGGAGGGTATTGAATACCTCCGTCAGTTCCCCATTGTTGATTCTGAACATGAAATCAACAATCTGCTGAAGAGTGGCAAGAGTGTTCTCTGTGAAGGCGCTCAGGGCACCATGCTTGATATTGACTTCGGTTCATATCCCTTTGTGACATCCTCAAATACTATCTGCGCAGGAGCTTGCACTGGTTTGGGTATTGGTCCCAATAAGATTGGCGACGTCTTCGGTATTATGAAGGCTTATTGCACTCGTGTCGGTGCAGGTCCTTTCCCCACAGAGCTGTTTGATGAGACAGGAAAGCGCATCCGTGATTTGGGTCATGAGTATGGAGCAGTGACAGGTCGCGAACGTCGTTGCGGATGGATAGACCTTGTTGCCCTGAAATACTCCATCATGGTGAATGGTGTTACCAAGCTGATCATGATGAAGAGTGACGTGCTGGATGATTTCGAGATCATCAAGGCTTGTGTGGCTTATAAGCAGAACGGTGAGGAGATTGACTATTTCCCCTATAACATCGAAGATGGTATTGAACCTGTTTATAAAGAGTTGCCCGGATGGAAGACTGATATGACTCAGTTCACTAGCGAGGAGCAGTTCCCACAGGCCTTCAAGGACTATATCGCATTCTTGGAGAAAGAGTTAGAAACACCTATTGCAATCATATCAATCGGTCCGGATCGTGACCAGACAATCGTAAGGAATGGCAAATAAACCCAGTATACCCAAAGGAACGCGCGACTTCGGCCCCGTCGAGATGGCCAAGCGCAACTATATTTTCAACACTATCCGTGAGGTGTATGCTCTCTATGGTTTTCAGCAGATAGAGACACCGGCTATGGAAACGCTTCAGACCCTGATGGGCAAGTATGGTGAAGAGGGCGACAAACTTCTTTTCAAAGTATTGAACAGTGGTGATTTCCTCAGCAAGGTGCCCGATCAGGAACTGTTGGAACGTAATGCCAATCATTTGGCTGCTAAGTTGTGTGAAAAGGGCTTGCGTTACGACCTCACCGTTCCCTTTGCCCGATATGTGGTGATGCACCGTGAGGAATTACAGCTGCCTTTTAAGCGTTATCAGATTCAACCCGTCTGGCGTGCTGACCGCCCACAGAAGGGGCGCTACCGCGAATTCTATCAGTGTGATGCCGATATCGTGGGTTCCGACTCTCTGCTGAACGAAGTGGAGTTGATGCAAATCGTCGATACAGTATTTACCCGTTTCGGTATTCGTGTACAGATAAAAATCAATAACCGCAAGATTCTGTCGGGTATTGCAGAGGTGATTGGTGCTGCTGATAAAATTGTAGAAATCACAGTAGCTATCGACAAGCTCGACAAGATAGGTATTGACAATGTGAATGCCGAATTGCGTGAAGACGGACTCAGCGAGGAGCAGATAAGCAAACTGCAACCCATCATCTCGCTTTCGGGAACCAATGAGGAGAAACTACAGACCATTGCCCAGGTTCTGGCAAGTAGTGAGACTGGTGTGAAAGGCGTGGAAGAGACACGTTATATTCTGAATCACCTGGATGCTGTCGGACTGCAGAATGAGATACAGCTCGACCTGACATTGGCTCGTGGCTTGAACTACTATACAGGCGCTATTTTTGAAGTAAAGGCACTGGATGTGGAAATGGGCAGCATTACCGGTGGAGGGCGCTATGATAATCTGACAGGTATCTTTGGCTTGCCAGGACTGAGTGGAGTAGGTATCTCTTTCGGAGCTGACCGCATCTATGATGTCTTGAATACATTGGATTTGTATCCAAAAGACTCCATGAATGCCACCCAGATTCTTTTCATCAATTTCGGAGAAAAGGAAACGGCCTATTGCCTGCCTATTATTAAAAAGGTTCGCGTGCAAGGTATCAGTGCCGAAATATTCCCCGATGCTGCAAAGATGAAGAAGCAGATGGCTTATGCCAATGCCAAACATATACCATTTGTAGCACTTGCCGGTGAGAACGAAATCAACGAGGGCAAAATCACGTTGAAGAATATGGAGACTGGCGAACAGCAGATGGTTACCCCCGAAGAACTGATAAGTCTGATATGAAGAAACTCTTTTGCATATTAGTTGCTTTTGTCGTGCTGACCTCCTTTACGAAGGGCCATGTGACAACGATATTCATTATTGGCGACTCTACTGCTGCCAAAAAAGACCTGTCGACAGGCTCGCCAGAACGAGGATGGGGAATGGCACTGCAGGAGTATTTCGACTCTGCCTATATCCATGTTGACAATCATGCTGTCAATGGTAGGTCGTCAAAGAGTTTTATCAATGAAGGACGTTGGGACAAGGTGCTTTCGCTGATGAAGCCAGGCGACTATGTCATTATCCAGTTTGGACATAATGACGAGAAACCTCAAGTGGAGCGTCATACCGATCCAGGATCGACATTTGACTATAACTTGTCCAAGTTTGTTCGTGAGGCACGTGAAAAGGGCGGAATCCCCATCATTATGAATCCTGTAGTGCGTCGTAATTTTGCTGCCAAACCAGCCAAGAATGATGATGACGAGGCTTTACGAAATACAACATTCTCTGACGGTGCCAAGGTGGTAGAGGGCGACTCTCTGGTTGATACTCATCATTTGTATGCTGTTGCACCAAGAGATGTGGCAATGCGGATGAATGCGCATTTTGTAGATGCCACACGCATTACTCATGACTTGGAACAGAAACTTGGTGTCGAAGGGTCAAAGAAACTCCACATGTGGTACAAGCCCGGAGAACACCCAGCCTTACCACAAGGTCGCCAGGATAATACACATTATAATATATATGGTGCTCACATCGTGGCAGGGTTATTGGCAGAAGCCTTAGTGACAGAAATTCCTCTGTTGAATAAATATTATATTGTTGAAAAAAAATGATTTAAACATCGTCTAAATTATAAGATAAATCCCACAATAATTTGCGGGATTTATTTTTTCTCCGTATCTTTGCAAAAATAAGTTTTATTACTAATCTTAAACAATTACAATTATGAAAAAGAAATTTATTTGTGCCGTTTGTGGATATATCTATGAAGGCGATGCTGCTCCCGAGAAGTGCCCAATCTGTAAGGCTCCAGCTTCAAAGTTCTCTGAATTAAAGGATGAAGGTGAGACAACCTATGCAACAGTACATCGTATTGGCGACGGAAAACCCGAGGGTGTAAGCCAGGAGATGATTGACGACCTGCGTAACCACTTCAATGGTGAGTGCGGCGAGGTAGGAATGTATCTGGCAATGGCTCGTCAGGCTGATCGCGAGGGATATCCCGAAATTGCAGAGGCTTTCAAGCGTTATGCTTTTGAAGAGGCCGATCATGCTTCTCGCTTTGCTGAACTGCTGGGCGAGTGTGTATGGGATACAAAGACCAATCTTGAGAAGCGTGCTGCTGCCGAGGCCGGTGCTTGCGAGGATAAGTTCCGTATTGCCAAGAATGCAAAGGCTGCCGGTTTCGATGCTATCCACGACACTGTTCACGAGATGGCTAAGGACGAAGCACGTCATGGTGCAGGATTTGCTGGACTTCTGAAGAGATATTTTGGTAAGTAAAGGCAATAATACACGAAGGAATCCGTTTTTTCTACAGATGAAACGGATTCCTTTGCTCATTTGGATTTTTGCCACCCTTTTGGTGAGCTGCTCTGACAACGATAAGTTTTCGTCAGACGCATCTGCTATGCTCGATTTTTCGATTGACAGTCTGGCAATGGATACTGTATTTGCCACGACTTCAACACGCACTTACGATTTCTGGGTATATAACAAGGGAAATGCCGGTATCCGCATCCGCGAAGTGCGTCTTCAACACCCGTCGCAATCAGGTTTCCGTGTCAACGTCGATGGCAACTATATCGATTCCGTTGCCTATGATTTTGAGATTCGTAAAGAAGATTCCATTCGTGTCTTTGTGGAACTGACGGCACCTCAAACCGAGAAAGACACTCCCCAACGCATAGAAGACTTCTTGGTATTCGCATTGGAGAATGGCAGGGAGCAACCCATGAAGATTAGCGCCTATAGTTGGAAGGCTATCTTGTACAACGATGAACTTGTGGTGAAGGAAGATATGGTTATCGACGAACGCAGACCCGTTGTCTTCCAAAAAGGTATTGTTATCAATCAAGGGGCAACACTCCAGTTGTCGCACACCCAGTTCTATTTTCATGATGGGGCAGGAATAGAAGTCAATGGAAGATTAGTGGCAGATAGCTGTCTTTTCCGAGGCGACCGACTGGATCGCATGTTCCCTTATCTGCCCTATGACAGGGTCAGTGGACAATGGAAGGGCATTTTTATTCGTTCTTCTGCTGACAACAGTTTGCAAGACTGTGAAATCAGAAGCAGCTATACGGGTATTTCGTGTGATGACAATTCTTCACTGTCGCTGCTTCGCTGCACCATTCATAATTGCAAAGGAGTTGGTCTTGAGGTTGACAATTCTCATGCGACATTAGACAGCTGTCGCATCACAAATACCCTGGGCGATTGCTTGAATATGATGTCTTCATCAGTTTCCGTCAATCACACCACATTGGCACAATTCTATCCGTTCACTGCCGAAAGGGGCGTTGCCCTTCGTTTTGATGCTACAAGTATGCTGATGTGTGAAAACACATTGGTAACGGGTTACGAGGAAGATGTGGTGATGGGTGAAGGCACTGATTTCTATTTCGGAAACTGTATTCTGCGCACCTTACAGCCTGCCGATATGGAAGATTTCGAGAATGTCATCTTTGAGAGTCCGAAGGACGACATTCAGGGAGAGAAACATTTCAAGGTGTTTGATACCGACAATCTCTTTTACAATTTCTCCATCAAGGAAGAGTCGCCAGCCTATAGCTTGGAAATAGGCGATCTTAGAAATCTGTAAAGCTAAGAGGCGTCAAGTCTTTAATTCCGTTGATAACATAGACATGTTTTGTGCCATACAGCAGTAGTTTGATGGCTTGTTGATAGCGTGTTTCTACTTCTATCATCACCTGTCTGCAGATGCCACAAGGGCTGATAGGGGTTTCCTGCAGGTGGCCGTCAGGTTTTCGTGCTGCTATAGCTATCATTTCAACAGGTTCGTCAGGATATTGTGCCCCGGCAGCAAAGATGGCACTGCGTTCGGCACAAATGCCAGCTCCGAAAGAAACATTCTCTTGATTGCAGCCAATGACTGTCTTTCCGTTTTTCAGTAACACCGCTGCCCCCACATGGAAGTTAGAATATACCGCATAAGAACGATTTGTCGCTTCAATGGCACTATTGATTAAAGCCTGTTCTGAAGGTGACAATTCTGTCATTTGTGCTACCTTAATAGTCGATTTAAGTACCAACTCTTCCATAAACTTTTGATTTTTGTTGCAAATATAATTATTTTTCCTTATTTTTGCAACATAAATAGAAAATTGTTCATGAAAAAGAACTTGCTTACTGCTATGCTGATACTGTTCTGTGCTGTTCCGATGAAGGCACAGATGAAATGGAATCAACAATTTCAGCAGTATTTTGACCAATATAAAGATATGGCCATCGACCAGATGAGACGCTATCATATTCCAGCCAGTATCACTCTGGCTCAGGGTGTTCTGGAATCTGGTGCCGGAAGGAGCGAACTGGCCGTCAAGGGAAATAATCACTTCGGCATCAAGTGTCACGGATGGTCGGGTAGAGGAGTCTATCACGATGACGACAGGGACAATGAGTGTTTCCGGGCTTACAATAATGCGGCTGAGAGCTATGAAGACCATTCTAAGTTCCTGTCCTCCAGTTCGCGGTATAGTTCGCTGTTCAAACTGAAACAAACCGACTACAAGGGTTGGGCTTACGGCTTGAAATCTTGTGGCTATGCTACCAATCCGCGTTATGCCATTCAGTTGATAGACATCATCCAGCTCTATAAGCTCTATGAATACGATGAAGGCAAGAGGGGTGGTCGCCCAAGTCTGGGACCGTCCTCTGGTGGTCGGATGTTTACCCATAGGGTTTATGAGTTTAACAAGAACTATTATGTGATAGCCAAGGCAGGCGACACCTACCGCACGATAG
>JAEEGI010006438.1_pt1 | contig 26531 bp, 27 predicted proteins | sample 8958751 | NCBI WGS metagenome assembly JAEEGI01 (sample SAMN16246545, study PRJNA631951) | gut metagenome | biome: gut microbiome; feature: rumen; material: KS-attached | host: Bos | place: Iran: Karaj | collected 2018-10 | reverse complement strand
GCTCTATATCTTTAATTCCGTGATGTTCATGCGTGTGAGTGTGAGTGTGATCGTGGTGATGATCATGGTCGTGCTCGTGGTCGTGCTCGTGGTCATGCTCATGATGATGATCATGCTCATGATCGTGGTCATGATGATGGTCATGATCGTGATGATCGTGAACGTGTTCTTCCGCGCCGTCTACCAAAACCGAAATATGTGTGCCGCCTATTCCGCATTTTTCGCTTCTTTCGGCCACATATGTAACATTGTCAAAGCCCAGGGAATTGAGTTTTTCAAGTTCCGCCCCGGGATCGTCAAACAGTTCAAGAAGAGCCGAAGTGAGCATATCACCCGCAGCACCCATCCCGAGGTCCAAATATAATACACTCATTTTTTAACCTCCATATGATTGATCATGCTTGCAAGATATCCCGCTCCGAATCCGTTATCGATATTTACGACCGATACTCCCGAAGCGCAGGAATTGAGCATAGACAAAAGTGCCGACAATCCGTTAAACGATGCACCGTAACCGACACTTGTCGGAACCGCGATCACAGGGCAGTCCGCCAGACCTCCGATAACACTTGCCAGTGCCCCTTCCATGCCTGCGATGGCGATTATGACACTCGCGTTCATTATCTCCTCTTTGTGGGACAAAAGCCTGTGAAGGCCTGCTACGCCGACATCATAGAGTCTTACCACATCGTTTTTGAAAAACTCAGCAGTCCTTGCCGCCTCCTCGGCCACCGGGATATCGCTTGTACCGCCTGTAGCGACCACAATCCTGCCTATTCCGTCAGCAGAGGCATTTCCGCCCAGAACTGCCACTCTCGAAGCTTCGTCGTAAGAAATATCATGGATTTTCATAATGGCATCCGCAGATTCTTTGGAAAGCCTTGTTATAAGTATTCTCTTTTCGCCGTTGGCAAGCATCGTATCAAGAATCTTTATGATCTGCTCGCTTGTTTTACCGGCGCCGTAAATGACCTCGGCCTGGCCCTGCATATACTTTCTGTGAAGATCAACCTTGGCAAATCCGATATCTTCGTACGGATTTGTTTTTAGTTTAAGCAATGCATCTTCTACGCTCATGCTGCCGTCTTTAACGGCCTGTAATATATCTTTTACTTCTGTTTTCATACTCTGATCCTTTTGGGGATTGTTTTCACTCAAGCAACTCCCATATCCCCTGTACGCTTCTTAACTTATTACGGTCGATTCGCGTGGGCTGAATGTCATATCCGAGATCTTCGAACTTTGAAAACAATTCAATCATGGCATACGAATCAAGAATTCCGCTCTCGATAAGATCGATGTCGTCATCAGCCGGCAGTTTTGTATCGCACACTTCGCTTAAGAGTCTTAGAATATCCTCTTTTGTCACACGTTTTACACCTTTCTCAAGCTTTCCCGCCTTCGACTAACAACAAACATCATTGGCGGATTTCATCTTCGGGAATGTGCTCATGATCGTACATGACCTTGGAATGATTATCCAGAATAAGTTCCTTTTTTAGCACTTCTCCCGTTTCTTTGTCAATCACGTTTCTGAAAACTTTGGAAATCCTATAATAGTCTTCACCTTCTTTACGGTAATGATGATCTTCCTCGACAAGCCTATATTTATACAAAAAGGGGGCTTCGCTTCTGAGTTCTCCCATGAGTTCACCCTCTTTTGTCCATACAAGTATCTGAACCGCTTTGTCCGTATCGTTTTTAAACCGATAGTCAAGGCTGTTGTAACATACCGAAGTACCTGTACCAAAAGGAACTCGTCTTCTTTCATCAGGAAAAAGAGCATCTGAATGATGGTGAAGCTCAGTTACCTTAAGCGGGCTGTTCAAAATAAGCCAGTGTATCATGTTGGCCATCTGGCACAGTCCACCGCCGTACCCCGAACTTAAACCGTGTCTGCTAATAACCAGTCCTTCTTTGTAGCCGTGTCTTTTATCCGTCGGACCGACAATATGCCAAAAAGAAAAAGTTTCACCCGGATATATCACCGTGCCGTTTATCTTCTTACAGGCAAGTTCTATGTTAGTAACCTTATTTTCCTGTAATCCTATATCCACTCCGAGTAGTCTTCTTACCATCACCGAACCATGACTTTTGACGATGAACGGAAGTGGTTTATCAAAACGTCTTTTAGCTATTTTGTCTTTGGAAAAAATATTCCTGATATGCCTTTTTATTATTTCCTTCCTAAGTGAAATCTCATAAGTAAAAGGTGATATCTCACAAAAAAGTCTTCTTCTCAATTTAGTCTATACCCTGCCCAATGTTTGCATCAAAACACATAAATGCCCGTGATAACGGCTTTTATTGAAGATATTATAACATAAGCCTTTATTTGTTTGCATTATAAGAATGTTTCTTGGGGCACTCTATCTTCTAAAAAAACCGTGACGGTTCGTCACGGTTTGCGAAACTTATTTCTATACCAAATGCACTCTCCTGACTTCCGCTCCGAAAGGGCAAAGGGAAAGCTTTGCTATCTTGAAGAACTGCATTCCGAAAGGAATACCTACTACTGTCATGCAAAGGATGCATCCCAAAAGCAGATTTCCAAGGGCAAGTTCAAGACCGCTCACCAAAAACCAGATAACGTTCAATAGAAACGATACCGGTCCGCCTTCATATGTAACTTCCTTTCCGAAAGGATCGAGCGAAATACTCGCCAGTTTAAAGCACTGCATTCCGACCGGAAGTCCCACAATCGTAATGCTCCAAAGCAATCCCGCGAGAAGCCATCCCAAAGCACTTAAGAAGCCTCCGCAGATCATCCACACCAAATTTCCTGCCAATCTCATTTTCTTTCCTCCTTGACCAAACCGCTTTTTTACAATAACCGTTTTATCATTCGAGGATTAATCAATCTTTAGTGTAAGATTAAAATCAGATTAAAAGATCAGCGTCTTCTTCGATCTATTCCCGTTTCGGAATAATAGCGGTTCTTGTCATCGTACATTTCACGCTCGGCGCGGCCTACCAGTTCTATCGCAGGTTCGTTCTCTCCGTATGCATATCCGACAGAGGCAATCCTGTCATTTTCTTTTATGACCGTGTTCAGCCGTTCCTTGAACTCATCCAGTTTTTCCGTGGCGATATCATACAAGATCACCACAAATTCATCGCCGCTTATTCTGCATATATCACCCGCTTCTTCGAATACGTTTCTCAATATGTCGGCAAATTTCTTTATATATGCATCGCCGGCGGCATGACCGAAATTATCGTTAGTATATTTAAGCGCGTTAAGATCGCAAAATATAACTCCCAAGCCGGTGCATGATGACGCTTTGCTTAGTGCCTCATCGTAACCGCGACGATTCTTAAGCCCTGTCAGCGAATCCATACGGGATAAGTTATCCATGATCTGCGCACGAACACGCGACTCCGAAATTTCTTCATGCTGAATGGACAGATATATTACCGCGCAGGCCAGTGCTGTAGCCGTATATGCCAGTTCACAGCCCGGAATAACGATAACGATCACAGCTGCTATTAAAGGAAAAACAACGAAGGAACTCAACGCGAGCGCATATCGTTTTTCTATGTATCGAAGATTGAAAATAAGCATAAACAGCAGGAATACAAAACTTGCGATGGGAGTAAGAAGAACAAAATTTTTCCACGGTCCGTAAACAATGGCATTGTCTTCAACCGAAAAAGCCTGTTTGTTGATGATTCCCAAAATTATCATCAATATATCGAAAACGGCCAATGTAAGGATAAAGATCGTAGGCCATGCGGAAACATTGCCTTTTTCTTTAATGAGCGCAAACATATAGAATGCAAAAAGCGCTATACAGAAATTGATCATTGTATAAGCTATACAGTTTGCAGTCAAAAGGAATATTCGATTAAAAATATGTCCAAGAGAAATATATCCGTCCAAGATATAGACGAATGCATCGGAAAAAAGGCCGATTGCGGTAGATAGAGCAAAGGCAAGAAAATATCGCCTTTTCACAGATCGCTTTTCAGCTTTTGTGCGTAACAAATTAAGCAGGATTATTATCAAAAATAATCCGCTCACGATTTCGGTAGAAGCAATAATTTTCGTCATTCCAAATCCCCTCCGAAGTAAGCTGTTAAGTTATCCCCTATATTTGGAGTTTATCAAACAAGAGCCCTTATTGCAACTTCGGATTTGGGGATTAGATTGTTTAGTTTTTTACAGGAATTTTAAGAAGACTGTTGCAAGTTCCGGCCAAAGAAGAATATCGTCAAACATCCCATCCGGAAACTCTGGCGCAGCCGGAGCGTTTTCTTCCTTCGGCATTTCCTTACCTTCTTTGTTGCCGAAGAACTGTATCATAAGTTCGTCATGACGTTCCTGTGAAACGTTTACCGCGGTATAGTTTCTCACATGCTCGATAGCCCGGTTAACCTGCTCGAAGGTATAAGGATCGCCAAACGTTCCTTCAAAAAAATCTTTGTTGGGAAGGGAAAGGCCGTGAAATCCTCGCGGAAATGCATACTGAGCATAAAGAACACCGTTCTTTCTAAGACTCTCAGCCATCAGATAAGTGTTCTCAACGGGAACCAGATCGTCGGTAACAGTCTGCCACAAAAAGCAGGGCGGAGTATCTTTTGTAACATTCTTTTCAACCGAATAATAATCAAGTTCTTCAGCAGTCGGATCTTTACCCAAAAGCGCCTGGATCGAATAAATATGAGTATATTCACCCGCAGTAATCACGGGATATCCCAAAATTGCCGCAGTTGGTCGGTTTGAGATATCTTTGTATTTGGGATTCTCATCTTTAAAATCTTCATGGTGTGTGCACACCATACCGCATAAATGTCCGCCTGCGGAAAAGCCGCTTATAAACAGTCTGTCGGGATTTATTTTGAACTCTTCACTGTTCGCCCTTATATATCTGATAGCACGGGACGCATCCTTAAAGGGCTGCTCCCTTAACGGAACCGACATGGTAATGTCCGTGGTATATGTAAGAACAAAACAGTTCATGCCTCTGTTATAGAACTCTTTGGCTATATGCTCGCCCTCGGGCGGAACCACCATACAATAACCGCCGCCCGGAACCACCAGCATGCAGTCTCTTATCTCGCCGTCCTCGTGCAGATAAGCTTTAATATTCGGAACAAACCCATATGCCGCAGCATAATCGTATTCACCGTCTTCCCATATTACCCTTTTGAAATTGTTCATGATTCATCTCCATTTCTCGTTAAAGATTCCATGATATTGTTTTAATCTCATTTTCTTTTCATATCATATCATGATGTCTTTATGAATCACAATTCCTCTTTTCTATAGATTGAATGTTGTGAATATAATCGCCATTATTAATCTTTGAATCACTTATATATCGGATCATATAAACCTCGCCTAATTCAACATCATACGCAGCAAAGTCATCTTCCGAAATGCAAAATGTTTTATTCGCATAAGTCAGATCTGTCGGTTCGACCAACACTTTATAATCGCTTTCATCTCCCTTTTCTATCCGTGCTTCTATCAATTCGCTCGTAGATTTGGGCGCAATATATTTGATTCCGATAAAGATCAATAAAGCAGCAGCGATTAGGGCTGAAGCAGTGATGATCATTCGCTTCAGCAGGGAGCTTTCCATCTGTAAACTATGTGAATATTCTTCTGCATGTTCAGTTTTGCAATTGATAACATCACTTGTTGAAACATTGAAAACTGCAGCTATTTCGTCAAACTTGCTTACTTCCGGCAAACATAAGCCTCTCTCCCATTTACTTATGGACGAATTTGTAACATTCAATAGTTTTGCAACTTCTTTTTGAGTAAGATTATTCTTTTTCCTTTGCTCTCTAAAATAACTGCTGAAATCATTCAAATTCATATGAGCGAACCCCCTTCCCTGTCATTTTTATACAAGAAATATATCCAATTATCTGAATGATTTCAATCGACTTAAAGTTGAATGCGCGTTTCATTCAATAATTATACAGTTGAATTGGGCTTATATATGTCTTACAACTTCAAATCTTTGAAGTTGAACTTCTTCATCTTCTCCGATGCCTGCTTTTTGCTTCGCGATCAAAATCTGTTCATCTACTGTGTCAACACCTTCAAGGTCGGGAAGAAGAAGTCCGCGTTTAAACCCCTTGGATACGATAACACCGTATTTTTTGACATCAAGTTCATCTTTTGAGTCTATCTTTTCGGGAGCACTCAGAATGTCCACATTGATATCAAGGAAAGGAAGTTCTTCAACTTCTATGGGACGAAATCTCGGGTCTTTTGTGGATGCGCTTATTGCGTTCTATATGATCTCCTCGGCTATATTGTCCCTGGTAGGAAGAAAAGTCCCGATACAGCCTCTTAACCGACCACCCTTATGTATTGAAACAAAAGCGCCGGCTTTTTCTTTGAGCATCACTGCAGGAAGATCGGTGGGAGTAGAGATTATTTCTCCTGCAAGTATATAACTTTCAAGAGATTTCCTGGCAAGACGGACATATTCATCCGATTTGGAAATTTTCTCATCGAGTTCCTGCTTAATCCTTTTAAGATATATGTCGCCAAATCGTCTTGATTCATCGGTGCCTGCCGGGTAAAATGATGCGATTCCGTAACCGACACCCGTGACGTCTTCATGCGAATAAACCTTTGCGATAACGCTTTGACCGTCAAGTGCTCCTGCCATTATCACAAAAGATCTGTGACCGCATTCGGCAGCCTTATCGCAAAGTTCCTCGGAAAAATCAAGCATCTCACCGAACGCAGCTCTTTTTGCCACGTCCATGATCTTTTCATCGTACTCAGGACCTTCTTTTGCGTAACCGTAAGGACCGTATTCCTTAAGTTTATGAGAAAGGTCTCCGCTTGCAACAAGAACTACGTTCCTGTCACACTCTTCCACCGCCTGTTTTATGATCTCGCCAAGCCTGTAGTGCTCTAAAAGACCGCAGCCCGACAGGCCTATCCTTATAATCTTCCCGTCCTTATATTTTTGCCTTATGAACCATAGCGGCACCATGGTTCCATGATCAAGTTCGGGTTCACGCTCTCCCATCGTTCCGGCATGAAAGTTCTTTTCGTCTGCCAATTGGCATATGCGGTCTCTTAATTCTTCATCGTAATACTCGCTGAAAGCGACTTCTTTTGCGCCGAATCTTTTGAAATTGCCGTCAGCGCCCGCTCCCGGAGAAATATGGAAATAATCCGAATACATAATGCTGTGAGGACTGGTTATTATGATCGTTTCGGGTTTGATCTTCGCTATCTTTGCTGCTACACTTTCATATGCTTCTATCGTCTTAGATACCTGCTTTTCGCTGCCCTTTCCGATTTCAGGAATGATCATCGGAGGATGCGGTACCATAAATGCTGCTGTAATTCCCATATTGTTCACCTCGCGCGGATAATATTAACAATTGCCCGTATAAACATATTTTAAGTGCCTATTTGCGACTTCTTTTAGTCTGTAAATCTTTTCAACCGATGTGGCATTTCTGTCAATCATGTGAAATTTTGGAAAGAACCTTGATATATGGAGCGGTATCTCGGAATCCAGTTCCGAAATCCAAAGGCTTAGCTTATCAATCTCCTCTTCCGAATCGTTTTCGCCGGGAATGATGAGAGTCGTCAGTTCCACATGGCAATGCTTCACGGCCTCTTTGATAAAATTCATGACCATTTGGCGGTCACCTTTTAAAAGATCTCTGTAATAGTTGTCGGTGAAACCTTTTAAATCAATATTCATGGCGTCAACATATTCAAACAGTTCCTTCACCGTAGAGATGTCAGCCATTCCGTTTGTCACAAGAACGGTTTTAAGACCCTCTTCTTTAAGAAGCTTTGCGGTATCAATAACATACTCATAAGCGATGAGGGGCTCGTTATACGTAAAAGCCACGCCTATGTTTTTGTTCTTTACCTGTTCCTTGGCTATCCTTGCCAGTTCTTCGGGTGAAACATATTCTGCTTCCTTTTTGACAAGATCAACTTCATCGCCCCAGGATATCTCATAGTTTTGACAAAAAGGGCATCTGAGATTGCAACCGTAACTGCCTACCGAAACAATAAAACTGCCGGGATAAAAGCGATTAAGAGGCTTTTTCTCAATCGGATCGAGCGCCATGGACGTTATCTGTCCGTAATTGGCCGGAACGACTTTTCCGTCCTTAGTCGTCCTCACCCCGCAAAAGCCGTATTCACCTTCTTTGATCACGCAATGTCTGTAACAGACACCGCAAACGACACTCTCAACCATAGATCAGCCCTCCATAAGGATATTATAACATCCTAATCCAACGAAATCTCCAGAGTTGACAGTTTTTCTTTAAATCTCGTGTCATGCTCCACGATAAGCATCGTTGGTTTAAACTTTTCGATAAGCGCTTCTATCTGCATTCTTGAGAAAACATCGATATAGTTTAACGGCTCATCCCATATGTAAAGATGGGCGGGAGTAAGCAGACTCGATGCTATTAAGACCTTTTTCTTCTGACCTTCCGAATAGTCCTCCATATTTTTCTCAAACTGCACTCTTTCAAAGTCGAGCTGCCTTAAAATAGATAAGAGCAACGTGTGATCGAGGTTGTTTCTTTTTGCATGATCTCTCAGTCTGCCTTTTAAGTGTGAAGTGTCCTGGTTGATGTAAGAAACAATAAGGTTGGGAGCGACGTTCAATTCCCCCCTAAGTTCCATATTTGGCGGAGTTTCACCCTTCGTTTTTGCAAGTAACGCCTTTATAAGACTCGATTTCCCGCTTCCGTTTTCACCGCTCAAAAACAATATGTCGCCTGCATTTAATTCAAATCTCAGATCCGTGATGATCGAAACATCTCCGTCAACATATTTAAGCGAAAAGTCTTTACACTCAACAAGGCGCTTCTTGTAATGAGTAAGCGGCATTATCTTAAGATCCGCAGGCTCTTCGATATCTTTTAACAGGCCTTCTTTTTCTTCGATCTCACGATCGATCCTCTTTTCAAAAGCTTTGACTCTGGACTGCATCTTCTTTGTCTTTGCGCCTATATAGGCCCTTGTATCCATAAATCTGTCATGCTCTTTAATAGGATTGAAACCGATCTTTGTACCCTCATTTTTTTCGGCCCATGCCGCAGCTCGTTCCGATGCCGTTACAAGTTTTCCGATCTCTTTTAAGTGTTTTTCATTTTCCGCTTTATTGAAAGTGTCGATGCGCTCTTTGTTTTCCCACCAGGTACTGAAATTGCCGTTTTGTACCTGAATGGAGGCTCGGTTCAACACCAGCACATGATCGATACATGCGTCCAGAAGGTCTCTGTCATGAGAGACCAGTATAAAACCTTTCTTTTCGGCAAGATACTTCTTTATGATCTCTCTTGCCTCTTTATCAAGATGGTTTGTCGGTTCGTCTATGAGCAGAAAATCATTTTCACCCGAAAACAGCACTGCGAGCATCATCTTGGTCCGCTCTCCGAAACTGAGTGTTCCGAAGGGCCGATACAGAAGTTTTGCGTCTATGGAAAGCTTTGGCAGTTCGCAAAGTACCCTCCAGTTCTCAACCTGCGGCTTCCATTTCTCCATCAGTTCGTCTGCGGTCTTTTCCAAATCTTCTTTTGAAACCTCATACGGAAAATAGTCAAATATCACACTCTTTGCGATACTTCCTTCGTACTCGTATTTACCGAGTAACAGATTTAAAAATGTTGTCTTTCCTTTGCCGTTTCTTCCGATAAATCCCAGTCTCCAGTCTGTATCAATGCTAAAAGAAACGTGTTCGAATATATTGTCAAAGCTGCCTTCGTAGCAGAATGTAAGATCACTTACGTTAATGAGTGACATATCGTACCTCCTTCTGCCCGGAACAAAAAAGTCTGTACTTGCATACGCAAATACAGACTCGCAAAAAAACAGACCTATATATACCGAGCAGGTAAAGGGTCAAAATAAGCGATAATCCAATCTAAGCGCACACAAATAAGCCCATCCGGGTCATAAACAATGTTTACTTAAATCAAATTATCTGATTATCATTCTTTCACCTTTACGCTTTACGCGTTCTTTCTTTATGTTGTGTTGATTATAGTACGAAGAAAACGAAATGGCAAGTACCGTTTTCTTTGTGCCGGATTGCTGCTAATCTCTTCTGAAAAGATCCCTCGTATAGACCTTATCTTCTACATCATCAAGCACCGATTCATAACGATTGGCTATAATAGCATCACAACTTTTCTTGAATCGCTCTATATCATTGACAACAAGACTTCCGAAGAACGAACTTCCGTCTTCGAGCGTAGGCTCATAAACGATAACGGTGGCACCTTTAGCTTTGATACGTTTCATTACACCCTGAATGGAACTCTGTCTGAAATTATCGGAGTTACTCTTCATAGTCAGTCTGTATACACCGACAGTGATAGGTCGCTCTTTTTCAGCGTTCCACATCGATGATGCCGTATAATATCCTGCCTTCTCAAGAACACGATCGGCTATGAAATCTTTTCTTGTTCTGTTCGCTTCAACGATCGCTCTTATGAGTTCTTCGGGAACATCACGATAATTGGCCAGAAGCTGCTTCGTATCTTTGGGTAAACAATATCCGCCGTAACCAAAAGACGGATTGTTATAATAATCGCCTATTCTGGGGTCTAAACTGACACCTTTAATGATATCGGCCGTGTTAAGACCTTTTACCTCGGCATATGTGTCAAGTTCATTAAAGAAGCTGACTCTCAGGGCCAAATATGTGTTGGCAAACAGCTTTACAGCCTCCGCTTCGGTCGGCCCCATGAACAAAGTATCAATATTTTCTTTTATGGCACCCTGCTGAAGAAGTCTTGCAAACTCTTCGGCATCGTGTTTTCTGGCGGACGAAGAACCGACAATTATCCTGCTGGGATAAAGATTGTCATGCAAGGCTTTTGATTCTCTCAAGAACTCGGGGCTGAACATGATACGATCGGTATCAAATTTCTTACCGATATTTTCCGTATAACCAACCGGAACGGTTGATTTGATGATCATCAAAGCTTTATCCGAACTCTTTAATACGAGTTCGATCACGCTTTCAACCGCGGAACAATCAAAGAAATCCTTCTGCGGGTCATAATTCGTGGGAGCCGAAATGATCACATAATCTGCATCGGCATACGCCGAAGCACCGTCGGTGGTCGCTCTAAGGTTCAGCACTTTGTTTCTTAAATACTCTTCTATTTCAGCATCATGGATCGGACTGATCCTTTTGTTGATCTTCTCTACCTTTTCAGGAACTATATCAACTGCCACTACTTCATTGTGCTGAGCCAATAACACCGCCAAACTTAATCCCACATATCCAGTTCCCGCAACAGCTATTTTCATGATAATACCTACTCTCCCAAAAAATTTATACGGTCAATTCAATCTAATACTAAGCCTGAGTCTGCGTGTATTCTTTGTACCATTCGGCAAATGCCCTAAGGCCTTCCCTGATACCTGTTTTCGGCCTGAAGCCGTAATCTTCTTCAAGCGCCCGGCTGTCGGCAAATGTCACCGGAACATCTCCGGGTTGCATTCCCACAAGTTCCCGGTGTCCTTCGAAATCGTAAGAGTCATCCAGCACACCGGCTCTGACCAGTTCTTTCTGTAAAACATCTATAAACTCAAGAAGATTTTCAGGAGCTCCACCGCCGATATTGTAAACAGCATAAGGTGCGATAGGCAATCCGTCCTCTCCGACAGTTTTCTTAGGTGCACCCTTCATGACCCGATATACGCCTTCAACAATATCATCTATATACGTAAAATCGCGCTTCATATCACCATAGTTAAATATCCGGATCTTCTCGCCCCGGCTTAGGCGCTCTGTAGCGGAATAATAGAACATATCCGGGCGTCCGGCCGGTCCGTATACCGTAAAAAAGCGTAGTCCCGTTGAAGGGACGTTGTAAAGCTTGCTGTAGCTGTGTGCCATAAGTTCGTTACTTTTCTTTGTGGCCGCATAAAGACTTACCGGATTATCTACCTTATCGTCCACACTGAACGGAACCTTCTTATTGCCTCCGTATACCGAAGATGAAGAAGCATAGATCAAATGCTCCACGCCTTTGGCTCCATCGTCATAGCTGTGACGACAAGCTTCAAGAATATTGAAAAATCCTACGATATTACTGCTTATATATTCTTCCGGATGATCGATGCTGTATCTAACCCCTGCCTGGGCTGCAAGATTCACCACAATTGACGGCTTATGATCTTTAAATACTTTATCAACAAGCTCTTTGTCTGACAGATCTCCCTTGATAAAGATGTGCTCGACCGGGCTTTTCTTACTTGCCTCTTCAATAAGTCCCAGCCTGTACTCTTTAAGTTTTGGATCGTAATAACCGTTCATATTGTCGAAACTCACAACCGTTCCGGATGTAAGCTCCGAAAGCAGACGAACGACAAGGTTTGCACCTATAAATCCGGGTGAACCTGTTACCAATATTGTCTTGTTATTCAGTTCGATATCAGTCTTATTATCCGATAGCATTTATTTTGCACCACTGCCTCTTAATACTACGAGAATTGTCTTTATGATTATCTTTATATCTCTCCCGAGCGTCCAGTTCATTATGTAATAACGATCAAGCTTTACCACTTTTTCAAAATCGGTTATATTGCTTCTTCCACTGACCTGCCAAAGTCCGGTAATTCCCGGTCTTATTGTCAGTCTTGCTCTGTGGTGAAGGTCATACTTTTCCCATTCATCGAGTGTGGGCGGACGCGTACCTACGATCGACATGTGCCCCATTAAAACGTTAAAAAACTGAGGGAACTCATCTATGCTGTGAGATCGCATAAACTGACCTATTCCGGTCTTTTGTTTACCGTCGGCAGTTATCCTGTTACCTATTATTCTCGGGTCAAAATCGAGTTTGAACATCATTCCGTCAGTATTACGGTTTTGGGAAAGATATTTGCTCTTATCCGCATCCGCATTGGGATACATTGTTCTGAATTTAATGATCTTAAAGTGTTTACCGTTCTTTCCGATCCTCTCCTGCGTAAAGAAAATATTGCCCGGAGATGAAAAGAAAATAACAGGTCCGATAAAAACGGTAAGAAGAACGGCCATCAAACTGCCGATCAATCCCAGAACGATATCCAGCATTCTGCTGAGGAATATCTGTGTTGCGGTCACATAATGGATGCTGGTTGTGATAACTGCTTGTCCCGATACATGCTCGAATAATATTTTACGATTACCAAAATTCGTAAGTGCCGATACAGATATATGAACAGTAACACCGGTTTCAAACAGTTTTTCTATGATCGAACGATTATTGATCGAGAGTTCTCCGAAGAATATGACCTCATCGATCCATTCACGGCAGACATATTCGGCAACTTTTTCATAAGTGCACACTATGGGAACACCACTTATCTCGCCCTCACGTTTCGGATCATCGATCAACGAAATCCCGACTAACCTGTAGAAATCATAATTATGCTTATGTATTCTGTCGACGATCAACTCAGCATCTTTACTCGGCGCAATGATCAACAAATTCTTTGATCCGCCTTTATTCATATGACTGAGCAATATTTTTTTATACAGTATTCTTGTAAAAAAGGAAAAAATAAGATAAAAGCACGCACAGTTAATGATGGTAAGTCTCGATACTTCCTGACCGATCTTTGCAAAATAAAGAAAAAATACCGTCAACAAAAACACAAATCCATTCTGCTTGATCGTTTGCAGGAGTTCTCTGTATATGCTTCTTTTAAAAACGTTCTTGAATGTCTCAGAGAAAAAAGCCACCGCAACAGAAGCAATCGCCATCGCAACAGCTACTGTAATATAGGTTTCATTTTTCCAATAGTCCAAATGGCCGTGCCTGATATAAAAAGCCAGCAAAAACGAAAAATGTAAGCATAAGACATCTATAAGCATGAAATCCCAATGTTTAAGCCAGCCTTGAGGTCTTCTAAAATACATACGCCGTTTTCTCCCATTACGATAAAATAATATCGATCAAATAGGATTGTATCTCGCTTTTATTAACAAAAAGTATTCAAGATCTGCTCCACGGATTCAAGCCTAAAACCAGATGCTCATAGACTGCATTTAGTGAAACAGCAACCGTCCATGCCTTGATGACATAACAAAGTTTGAAATGCCATATAAAAAAATGCCTGTTGCCTATCCTGTACAAAATAAAGGCATATACCATGAAACAGAAAATGAAAAGCATTATATAAACAAAAGCAGCAATACTTTTATCGGAAATATTGGCTTTCATATTCACGACTGCTTTTTTCATGATCAGTTTAAGAAGAGCCGTACATACAAAGCATATGCTGCCGGTCAGCAGAATTATGTTAAAATCCATGCGCTACCTCCCCTTTTTCTGAAAGAATGCTTTATATAATTCCAGTTCCGTGATCGCAAATGCCGCACTTACAATACTTGCCGGAACGGAATTATCAACGAACGGTGACACGAATGCCACTGCGCAAAAGAACAAAAATGCGAGAAGAACGATCAAAACATAGATCATTCCCCACATTCTTCTGTAAGCGGCCATTTTACGCGCCTCGCTTCGATCTTCATATTTTTTTATAACCCGGTTTGAGATCAGATCATCTATAGAATCTTTCCATGCAAGGATCAGGACGAAAATGATCGTACCCACCAACAAAGAATGGATATCGTAAATATGTGATTTTGCATATGATAATAAGAAATGCATTTACATTCCCTCACAAAAATTAATCTGTAAAAAGATACAGCCACAATCCGCCAAATATTTAAGTATCGTTTTTCCGGACAGACTTCTTATCGGTCTCATTTGAAAGATGCTTCAAATGCATGATCACTCCCAAAGCCAACGCAAGATATGCATATAAAAATTTGAGCGTCTGTAAAGCATCGACCCACCACAGATTTATAAAATAAATGGTCGTGCCTATTAAGATCACTGTCAACAAACTGCATCTGTATTTCATACCGTTTCTAAAAAGCGTTATTATGCTTCTTGCGATCAAAAACAGATAGGCGATCAATCCGGGATAAGCATACTTAATATACTGAGATACATAATAATTATCCGTTGAATGAATATAAACGATCGCACCGTTTTTGTCGTAAAACTCTGCGCCAAACCCTCTTTTCACGCCTCTTCCAACGATTGGATTTAACCAATCCAGACCAAATATTTTGGGAAGATACTCTCTGTATTCCTCACTGCTGTCCAGTCTGCCTATCTCCGCTCCGTACAATTCCGAATATCTTGTTCCGAGAGCGGTGTCGATCACGCTTGCTATCTGCATCATAAGATATCTGCCCAAACTGTTATTCCTGTTAAGGAACAGAAACAATAAAGCAAATATGACGACAATAACAAGCACGATAAGTGATTTTTTTATATTGTCTTTTCCGCTTAAAACAAGGATCACGCCAACTTCTATAACTGCCAGACCCAACGTGGAACGTGATCCCGTAAAGAATATATCCATAAACAGTACGATCAACAAAATAGGTCTCTTGAAAAGATAGATCTCATCTTTTTCGATATCGTAGCAGGCAATAACAAGAAGCAGCAGCAGCAAAAGCCCGAACCCCAACGGATGTCCGCACGGACCCATTACTCTGTAATGTCCCGATCTGTAAACGTTAACCACATCGCTTGGCACTGTAGAAAGAAACTGCAGATAAAGAGAATGTCCGACAGCATATTCCAAAATGCCGTAAAACCCTAGGAAATACGAACAGAAAAGGATGATCTTGATTGATTTTATCACACCGATAACATATCTTATGCCAAAAAGAAGTATATAGAATAACAGTATCTCCAGAAACACATTCATGAACGCTTTGACGTCGACTCTGATGACCATTGTATATCCTGCCACAAATAGATATGCCAAAAACGGAAGCGTCAGGAAGCATCTTAACGCATTATCAAAAAAAGCCATAAGCAGACGTCGGTTAAAAAGAACGTAAAGCACCAAAAGAATGCTGGCAAATCTGGTACATGTAATATCATATCCGATATCTATACCAAAATACTGCGGCATTAAATAAGCCGTAACCAGCATAAAAAGATTGATATAATAAAGAATCTTCAGTTTGCTCAGTTCCGGTTCAACAAATTCCGGTATATCATACAAGGTAAGTTTCTTACTTGCAGTCTCCAATTCTTACACTCCGATAAGATAAACTATTTTCGATCTTTCTTGGTCAACTCAAGGAATTCTTCAATTGAATCGATGATTGCCTGAGTATTGGATACATAAGGCTTAAATGTCTTGTTATATGTTTCCAGAATGCTTTCTCCAAGTTGTTCGGGGTCATAGCAGGAACATATGATTCCCAGATCATCAAACTGATGAAGCAACTGCAATTGATGATCGTCTACATGCTCTCCGAATTTGGCAAGTCTGGGAACAGCAATGACCTTCTTTCCCTTTTTCACTGCGCCCATGATAACCCCGGTTCCTCCATGAGTAACAATGAGAGAAGCTCTGTCAATAAGATCCGCAAACTCATCTCTGGTAACAAATCTGGTATATTTATAGTTATGAGGGATATAAGTACTTGCTCCGATCTGGGCAAAGACTTCATCCTTAATGACACCGTTTTCGATCAGTTCATCGATTTTTCGAAGTAAACGATCAAACTGGAACTTCTGCGAACCCAACGTAACAAAAATCATGTTTGCTCCTAATAAATTCCGCCCTTATAAATGGCATTCGGATATAATTTAAGCATCTCCTCCCACTGAACGTAAAATCTGTCGGCATATTTATATAAAAGTTTGCCACTTAACGTCTGTGTGGTAACCTTTGCGAATGACTCAATATATATCAGCTTTTTTCCAAAGAGTTTCATGAGCAGTGCGCAAGGAATCATAGCCAGAACCCCGGTCGTTATCATTACATCGGGCTTCTCGCGAAGAATGATAAAGAAGCATTTGCAGGCATTACCGACAATCTTTAACGGAAAAAAAAGTTCCTTTCGGTTTATCTGTCTGACATAATAGGTCTTTACATCATCAATTACCGTTCCATAGTCAGTCTTCTCAGTAAGAAGTATGCTGTCATATTTTTGCATCAACGGCTTAAGCATCATCAGTTGTTCAAAATGCCCTCCGGAAGATGCACCGAAAATGATCTTCATATTATTTCCTTCGCTTTACCGTTAGGGATCAGGCCAAGTATCAGATCCTCATCCTGTTCACATTGAGGGATCGTATAAACCTTCTCCGAAAAGAATTCTCTTGCAAAAATGATCAGTGTTGAAAATACAAAAGTGAGAGCAGAAAAGATTATCATTATCAAGATCACGCTAAAATTCTTCTTTTCTTCGTAATCAACTGCCTCATCCATAACCTGAAGAGTTCCTCCTCCGGCAAGATCATTAATCTCCGTTACGAAAGCATCTGCCATTGCATTTGCGATCTTAATGGCATCTGAAGGATTGTCTGCGACTGCTACCAAAAACAGTTTGTACTGGAAGTTTCTGGAATTGGTGCTTGCGCCTTCAATATAGATGTCTTCGTCCTTGACCATCTCCTTAAGTGTCTCCACCGAATAAGAAGAATCGTTCAATTGTGCGGCCGCTTTCTCACATACACGATTACTGTTAAGCAAACTGCTGTAAGTATTCATGAACGAAACACCGCCGGATGACTCAGAAAGTGATCCATAGGCAGCACTGAAAATTGAAGTTGTTGCCACATAATTTGTTTTTACACCGATAAATCCTATGAATACAAATGATGTCAGCAAACCGATTATCGTCAAAACAAAAACAGCGCTCTTGAGCTTCCATAATCTGTAAAAAGCAGCTTTGAGATTTTCCAGCAGATCGTAATCTGCCAGTTCCAATTCTTTTACATCTAATCTCATACCTGATTCCCTCTCACTTCTTCTTCAAAATAAGTACCGCAGTAAAGAACAACAACACAATAACGGCTGCCAAAGCTCCCATACCGATATAATTGGGACCGGAATCGTTTTTCTTTATGTCTGTGGAATCTTCCGACAAGTTCTGCTGATTGGCTTTTTTCTCGATCGTGACTGTCTCCTGTCCGGCATCCATATAAAGCATCTGCCCTGTTTCATCGGTATAGCGAAGCAATACTTTGATCGTGTGCTTTCCCGCATCCGAAACGGAAAATGCAGCCGCAGATGTCTTGGTGGCTCCAGGCTTCATGATACCGATGGAAGAATTTACTTTTTCTTCATCATCAACTCTGACAATATATGCGACATCCTTTATATTATCTTCGCCCAGCACTTTGAATGTTAATGATGTTGAAAGGCTTTCTCCCTGCTTTCCCGAAGTTGGAATATCCGAAGAAAGAATAACGAACGGATTCTCTGCTCCTGCGGGAATCCTCAAGGTAGTTGTATGTGTTTTATCTTCCGTAACGATCAATACGGTAAAATCCAATGTGTCTGTAGTAATGGAAGTCCATGTATCGTATTTTAAACGAATGGTTTTGGAAGAACCCGGTTCAATGTCTCCGAGATAAAACTCAGAAACCTTGCCATACTCAGGTGCGACACCTGAAGGTTCCGATATATCTACCAATGCATTTTTAGCCTTGATAGAGGTGCTGGCATTTTTGATTACCATAGCAAGTTCAAACGGTTCACCCGGAATTATTCTTTCATTGGTGATACTGTAAGATTCAACAATGAGATATGCGCCCGAAATTTCTTCTTCGACCTCATCGGGAGCCTCTTCTGTCTGTATATTGGACGCATAAGCATTACCTGAAATTGTAAACATCAATAACGATAAGAGAATCGCGAATAATTTACTTTTTCTTTTCATCGACTGTATTCTCCTTTTTCTTCATTTTCTTTTTAATGTTATTTTGAAGACGCTGTTCACCCTTAGCATTGACAAAGTAGTAATCATAATCCTTGACATTGCTCTTATACATTTTTACTTCGATCTTATTTATGATCATGCCGTAATATCTGTCAGAATAATCCTTCAGCATTCTTTTGGCATTTTTTATCTGTCCTTTTCGGGTCTCGCCAAGTGCAGCTATAGTTATAATGCCGTCTGCGGCGCCAAACATAACTTTTGCATCGGGAACTATATTGATTGAAGGGCAATCAAGGATCACATAGTCATATTTTTCCCGAAGCGCATCGATCAATTCTTTCATTTTGACCGAGCAAAGAATACGGGTGGGATTCACATCACATTCACCGCAAGGGATGTAGTAAAGATTCTCGATATTTGATGAATATGTAATATTTTCTATGCTTTCATCCGTAATCTTCTCGGGAGCATTCAAAAAATCTGCCAGTCCGCTGTTTACATTGTCATTCAGTTTCTTGTATTTTGCAGATTTTCTTACATCACAATCCACCAAGATCGTTTTCCGTTTTCCGGCTGCCACCGCAATACTTATACCGATACATGTGGTTGTGGTTCCTGCCAAAGGTGAACAGCCGGTAAAAAGCAACACTTGAGAACTGTTATTGCTTTTATTGATAAGATCGACCGCTATTTTATCGATGGCTGCTCTGACAGTCTGACTTTTATCCTCATACAATTCAACTTTCTTTTTATCCATGGCATCTCCCATTATAATTGTTTTCTTTATTATTCTTCACAAGGGATTGAAATACTGTCACTTCCGTCCCAGGTTACAAATCGAATCTGTTTATCCTCACCCGAAGTTTGATCAAAGCATACGATATATCGACAATCCGAATCTATGCATATATCAATATCGAAGGGATAGTCTTCAAAACGATCGTAATGATCTTTCTCTCCTCCCTTTCCGGGCGGAATATCATATGTATAAGTTACTCCGTCTGCATTAACAACAAGTTTTCTCAACTGCAATGTGTCATTGGTGACGGACATATGAGTTTTCCCGTTTTCTTTCCACACACTGGCAACATATAAAGAATCGATATCATATATGTTCGAAATCTCCACTCCTTCCGATACGACCGGATACAGTGAACCGTACTTTCGAGACTGACCTACCGCTATGTTTGAGATTGACACATTTTCATAATACTTAAATCCCTTATCCTTGGATAAAGCATATAGCGTATATCCTCCTCCGTTGCAGATACAGTTGTCAAACGAAATATCTATCCCATTACTGTATTCCATCTGAAGCATGATACATGCGTTTATCTCATTTGTTCCCGGAATACATGGCACTTCAAATCGACAATGTTCGTACCGGACATTTGTGACGTCCATTCCCTCTTTTCCATATAACTGAGTCCCGTCTGTATGTACTCCGGTTCCTTTTTCGTCCCGGCTTGAGAAATTGCTTATATAACAATCCTTTACGAAAACATCATGAAACGGAACAATGCCATCCGTATAACTGTCACCGAATTTACAGTGTTCAAAATCCGCACAGCACCCAAAAAAGGAATTGAACGTGCAGTTACGGAATATCAACCTGATATTCCGGAGATTTGCCAAAGATCTGAAGGTTGAGAACTTGCAGTTGTCAAACACAAGCGTAATTTCCCTATCGATCGCATCGGCGTTGTAAACCGCTACGATATGTTCGGAAAAATCATAATCGGTGAAATATGTTTCACCCTCAATGCTTTTGTTTATGTAACAGAAATCAAAGGAATTAATGCCTCCGCTCTCTTTTAGTTTGACACCGTTTACCGTATCTGAAATTCCGACTTTTGTAAGATTACCTTTTGCCCCACAGTTGTATTTGTCCGGGATAACTTCGTAGTCCTCATCTCGCTTTTGAAAGGTCACATGGGGAATATCTCTGTTTTCCGAGTCCTCTCCCGGGCTTTCCTTTATAACGTTAGCAGTTTGATCGTCCGACTCTTCATGGTTATCTGACATCGGATCCTTCCCGGTATGCTCTTCCTGCTCTGTACTGCCGGTTATCGGTATCTCCTCAGGTTCATCCTCGTAATCTGTCACTGACATATCGATGACAGTATCGCTTAACCGATCCGTTTTATCCGAATGTAATGCCTGACAAATAAGCACAACAAAAAGAGCAATGACTGCTACGCCCCAAAACGCCGCCACCCTTGCTCTTATGCCGAAAACACATTTCCCCTTGCTTTCCATTTTCCTATTCATTCCAAGTAAAATTATATAACACTATTCTGTCTTAAACAATAAAGATCTATCAAAAAGGACCTGTAATTCTGATAATACTTTAAGAACTTAATAAGTCCCAAAGCATATCCGGGCTTTCTTTTTTCAAGCATTTCACATCTTCTTTTCATCATATCGGTATGATAAGAAAGAATCTTCTTTTCCCTTTCGGATGCATGAAACTCTTCGGCAGCCTTTTCTGATTGAACACATGCCAGAAACATTTTCTTAAAAAGGTTCAATCTCTTGACCCTGTCATGATAGTTTCCGTATGTTGAAGTATTATTCGAGTGAATTCTATGCCATACCAGATTCGAATGAAGCATATATAGCCCGTTTGCACATTGAGCCAAACGCCACATACGGTCATCCTGCGCCCAACCCTCGAACCAAAAACGATCGATCTTTTTATAAAAATCGTTTCGAATGCACATACAGCATCCGATTGCCCCTATATAGAGACTTCGATTACTAATGTTTACCTTTTCAAGGATACCGCTATCTGTCATTCTTTCCTTAACACTTTTGGGAATTTTAACCTCGCTGTTGCCATTATTCCACGGAAGATAATCGCTGCAAAGTACGACGCAATCTTCGTTCTCTTGCATGATCTTTTCCATAACACTGATCTTCTCGATATCCCATCGGTCATCCTGATCGGCGAAAAACAAAAGATCTCCGGTAGCCAGTGAAGCGGCATGGCGGAAATTGTTTGCGTACCCCAGATTAACCGGGTTTTCAAATATACGCCATTTTTCTTTAAGCCCATGCTCTGAGATATATGCCTGTGCTATCTCAACGGTTTTATCCGTCGATCCATCGTCACAAATGATCAATTCATCAACAGGGCGAGACTGTTCACGTATAGTGTCGAGCTGTTCGACTATGAATTCAGCTCCGTTATAGGTAGCCATTACCACCGAAACCGTCATACTTTTTCCTCTCATTTTACATAGCAGATCTTGGTTTATATAGATTGATATGAAAATTACTTATTCTCCCGATGCTTAATAAAAACGGTTATAGTTCAGGGAGCTTCTTATGATGTTTCTGCGCTTGTGAATACTCATAGAAAGGTATTTTTTTATTGCGCAGGCAGTAACGAAGTTTTCTGACCATTATCTGAATTATCTCAAATAGGAACGGAAAATGTGAAAGAAATAATTTGCATTTATCTTTCATATTTTTTGACCTTAATGCATCTGCTCGCCATGAACCGGTGTTTAAATGTATAGTATAATGCTTGCCAAGTAACGAGCCGATTTCAAAATACTCTTTGGGATATATAGTAAAATCCGATAATTTCTGATAATGGTTATTAAGTCTAAAAGAAGGGTAATGATTCAGCGCATACCACGTGATATAGTAATTATTTGTTACGTAATCCGAAATATGGAAAAAGCCCTCTTTTTCCACAAGTTGACGTTTGTCTTTTTCGGCGGTAAAAACAGTTTTATCGTACATAGACAAAAGCGAAGCTATAAGCGCATTCCCTTTTTGAGCCCCGATAACCGCTGTTCCGATACAACAGTTATAACTAAAGCCAAAAAACACTTTATCATTCAGTAAAGGACCGAAATCCTTTTTTACTGTTACATCCGTATCCAGATAAATACCGCCGTATTCATATAATGCTTTTAATCTGTAATAGTCCGAGAGAAATGCATATTTTTTTTCCGAATAGGCTTTTTTAACGAAATCATTCTCGTCAAATGAACAGTTACTTTCATCCCATCTGACAATCTTATACTCTTTTAAATCTCTCCAACTGTTTATACATTCTTCTATTTCGGCCGGAAGTTCAGATGAGCCAAACCAACAATAATGAATGATTTTGGGTATAAGCATACTGTCCGATCCTTTATTTTCTTGTTCTGACCTGTTTTTTATTATTTTCATTTTCATACCCTGTAAAAATAATTAATAATCAAAACGTAAATTAAATCTACCGCTTGAACTTGATCATTGTCAAGTTAAGGGATATTTTTCTTTCGGACCTTCATGCCCCGTTAGTCCCTTGGGATCATCGGGATACGACAGGGTTATTCCGGCAAGAACAGTTTCAACAGAAAGTGTCATTGAAGACACCCTTGATATGATTGAAAAATATGATACGATGACATAAGAAGTACAAGGGGCTTATCCAAGAACAAAGTATTAAAGCAGGAAAAGAAAAAGTACTATTATGAAAATAGAACGAACAAAAAATGCCGTAAGGATCATTACATTTAGTGGCCTCTATCAGGTCATGAATAATTTTGTCCCGTTTATCATGCGTACTATTATACTCCACTTTCTCGGAGTAGAATATCTTGGCTTAAACGGACTGTTCAGATCGATCTTTTCAATATTAAATCTTGCCGAACTCGGAGTAGGCAGTGCCATGGTATTCAGCATGTACAAACCCATTGCCGAAGATGATTCCGATACCATCTGCTCACTTATGAAGCTTTATCGCACATTGTATCGAATCATCGGATTGGTGATATTAGCTGTAGGGCTTGCTCTCACTCCATTTCTGCCTTCTTTGATCGAGGGTGAATTAACTGCTGACGTAAATCTATACGTCCTTTACTTTATGTCTCTAGGCAGTACTGTATTGTCTTACTGGCTCTTCGCTTACAAAAATGCGCTTTTCACTGCTCATCAACGCAGCGACATTAACAGCAAGGTTGCTCTGGCTGTTCATATGATCGAGTATTCACTCAAAATCCTTGTTCTGATCGTTTTCAGAAACTATTACATGTTTCTGGTACTTCAGATCATTTCTCAGGCTGCAATTAATATATTTACCGCAATTAAAGCCAAGCAATTTTATCCGCTTTACTCTCCCGCAGGCGATCTATCTTCCGAAAAGAAAAAAAGTATCGCTATGCGAGTAAGAGATTTGTTTACATCGAATTTTGCCAATGTCGTGTCCGATTCGGCAGATACTATAGTTGTTTCATCATTTCTCGGATTAGAGATCTTAGCGATCTATCAAAATTACTTTTTTATCGTATCCTCACTAAAAGCAATGATAGGAGTAGTTTTGGGAGCCTGCCTTGCAGGGGTGGGTAACAGTCTTATAACAGAAAGTGCAGAAAAAAATTATCAGGATCTAAGAAAAATTACGGTTCTTTTTGGTTGGTTAATGAGCATTTTTACCGCAATGCTGCTTTGCATGTATCAGCCTTTCATGCTTATCTGGATGGGAGAAGACTTTTTGTTGTCTTTGCCATATGTTATTTGCTTTGTAATTTATTTCCATTCAATAGGAATGAACAGACTCATAAACATGTATAAAGATGCTGCCGGAATATGGAAGGTTGACAAATGGCGTCCTTTGGCTGCAACGATCGTAAATCTCGTGCTAAATCTTGCTACGGTAAAATGGCTTGGATTGTATGGCGTTCTCCTTTCAACGGTCATATCCATTATCCTGGTTCAGATTCCTTGGCTGTTCCGAAATCTTTTCAAATACGTTTTCCCCAAAGAACATTTATGGCAATATGTTCGATTATATATAAGTTTTACTGCTCTCTCGCTGCTTGCATGCGCAATTTCTCAATATTTATGCTCCCTGCATAAACTGGATACCTGGCCTTCTCTGTTTGCCAATGCAGCGATCAGTTTTATAGTGCCCAATATTCTGTTTCTTTTGATCTATGGAAGATCAAAGTTGTTTAAAGCCGGTATCGCACAACTTAGAAAAACCATCAAAAGATAGAAGATGCAGCCTGCCCTCTACAGATTTTTGATATGTCCTTTATTCTGTTTCTTTAATGAAATGCTCGCCTATATATCCCTCAGTGGCATTTTCACGCGGATGTATTACAGCGGGATTTCCCACAACAACGGAGTGCGAAGGGACATCAAAATTCACAAAAGTGTTCGGGGCAATGACGACATCATCACCAACGGTTATATTTCCGACAACACAACTGTTTGAATGAATGCAGACTCTGTTCCCGATCGTAGGCGTCCCTTTTCTTTTTCCCCGCATGTCCATTCCGATCACTACGCCGCAGGAAACAACAAAATCATCTCCTATGACCGCATCACCGTTTATGATAATGCGTCCCCAATGACCAATCAAAAGTCCCGGGCCTATAACATTGCTTCTTGATAAAGAAATGCCATATTTATAGCCCATTCGGCGTAAAAACGTTCGACTCAAGACTTTTCCGATGATATTGTCTTTATTCACCTGAACAAATCTGAATAATCGTGTCAATCGTGCCTCAGGAGTTGATCTGTCACTAAATTTCAAAGGATATTCTTTGTTCCTTGTAGTAGCGAGCAAGATTTGATCACTTTTCACCAACTCTTTGTATTCTTTCAGATGGAGCATTGCAGATTACCTCTTTCCTTCCATTCTTTTAGCGAATTTAGGACTCTATAGCCAAAGATCACCAACTCCCCGGTTCTTTCAGACAAAAATGAAATGTAGAATTTAAGCAACCGCCCATGATAATAATCATTTCTTTTATATTTGGGAAAATTTTCCCTAAGAAACGAAAAGGTTTTTCTGACCAGACCCTTTCTGATCGCTTTGTCTTTTACTCTGCTTATACGTCTGAAGGAACTGCACAAAAGAATCTTGGAGCAAAAATATTCCAGTTCTCTCTCGTAGTCACTATATAATCCTTTATCAGAATAGAAATCCAAAACTTTTTGCAGAACCGGAAAAATATGTTCAACACGCCGATCATCCAATGCTGTCATGGAAGATCCTTCCCGCTTATAGTGTTGTATCAAGGGCTCATTTATCTTTGCAACCGAATATACAAAAGGTATGCTCATGATAAACCATCCGGTATCCTCATAAAAATATCCTTCAGGAAATCTGACGTCATTGTCTTTCAATACCTCTGCTCTGTACACCTTGTTCCAAGGGTCGACAAAACAATCTATGAACATGTCTTTTTGATCTTTAAACGACTTGACGGACCTTAATAAAACCCCGGAACCGGCAATATATTCATAATCGCAAACTACCATGTCAGCCTTTGTCTCGAGCGCTCTGTTATACATTTTTTCAAACATTTCAGACTTGGCGGTATCATCTGAATCAAGAAATCCGATATATTCCCCTTTACAAAGGTTAAGTGCCTTATTTCGGGCAACAGCCTGGCCCTGATTAATCTGATCGACTATCACAAATCTGTCGGGATAATTTTGAACGTACTCATCAATTATTTGGCGTGAAGAATCAGTCGATCCATCATTTACAACCACTATTTCCATTTCCTTAAGCGTCTGATTCACTAAAGATTCAAGGCAATCCCGAAGGTATTTCTCTGTATTATATACCGGAACTATAACGCTTATCTTTGGTTTTTCCATATTTTTATCCTGTCACATATCCACAAGTTCAACAACTATCAAAGCACCTGTATTAAATCATTTATAACCCAAACTTTGTCAAAACAGGTATTATTATGCGCCAATGAAATCTCCTCGCATAATAGTATATCTTTGGATGGATCAAAACCAACCATGACCACCCCTTTTCCCTGAAGTCATAAA
>JAEEGI010006433.1_pt1 | contig 26547 bp, 24 predicted proteins | sample 8958751 | NCBI WGS metagenome assembly JAEEGI01 (sample SAMN16246545, study PRJNA631951) | gut metagenome | biome: gut microbiome; feature: rumen; material: KS-attached | host: Bos | place: Iran: Karaj | collected 2018-10 | reverse complement strand
GGGACACGATGTCCAGCGCCAGCCTGCGGATATTCGGGGCCTTGGAGTTTGCGCTCATTCCGGCCTGCCGCCCAGAACGTCTCCGGCGGCGACGCCGCGCCCGCGTATGAAATCCGCGGCGGACATCCGGCCTCTTCCCTCGGGCAGTACGCCGAGGAGCAGGATCCTGCCGGTCCCCTCAGGGCCGCAGGCCACCTCGACGGCCCCGTCCGCGACAGACGTCACGGTGCCGGGCACGGCGGGAACGGAGTCCGCGCCGACCGCCGAACGTATGACTTTCAGCTGTCTGCCCCCGGGGAGCCTCGTGAAGGCGAGCGGGGACGGAGACAGGCCCCGGATCAGGTCGTGGAGCGGTGACGCCCCGGACGAGAAGTCCAGCAGGCAGTCGCTCTTCTCTATCTTTTTCGCGTATGTCGGGGCGACGCCGAAGCCGGACTGGGGCCGGCGCACGAGCGTCCCTTTCATCATCTCTTCTATGGTCTGCACCAGCAGCTCGCCGCCGGCCTCGGCAAGGCGGTCGTGGACAGTGCCGAAATCGTCGTCCGGCCCGATCGGCACGGAGCGGGAGAGGAGGACGTCGCCGGTGTCCAGGCCGTCGTCCATCATCATGGTCGTGACTCCGGTCTCGGAGCGGCCGTCGATGATAGCCCTCTGCATGGGGGCGGCCCCTCTGTATTCGGGGAGGAGCGAGCCGTGCACGTTGACGCAGCCGAAGGCCGGAAAGCCTATGACTGAGTGCGGAAGGATCTTTCCGTAGGCGGCGACCGCAATGAGATCGGGCGCCAGCCCGGTCAGCAGCCTGGAGAACTCCGGACCGCGCAGGGTGGCCGGCTGGTACACCGGTATGCCGTGGGACAGGGCGTACTCCTTGACCGGGGGCGGGGCGAGCCTGTACCCCCTGCCCTTAGGGCTGTCGGCCTGGGTGACGGCGGAGGCGACGTCGAAGCCGGCCTCGCAGAGCGCCCGGAGCGAGCTCACCGCGAAGTCCGGGGTGCCCATGAACATGATCTTCATGATGTCAGCCGCCGTGTCCGTGCCTGTATTTTCTGACCGGCCGTTCCGGGGGCTCGGGCTCCGCGCCCTCCTCTTCCCCGGTCTCCGGATCGTTCATGTACAGGGCGACGTCCGTATAGAGGATGCCGTTCAGATGATCGATCTCGTGGCACAGGCAGCGGGCCAGGAGCCCGGTCCCCTCCACGGTGATCTCCCTGCCGTCCCTGTCGAGCGCCCTGACCTTCACGCGTTCGGGGCGGCGGACGCAGCCCGACTGCCCGGGCACGGAAAGACAGCCCTCGCTGCCCTCCTGCTCGCCCGACGACTCGATTATCTCGGGATTGATCAGCATGTATACCTCGCCGGGCTCGGTCTCGGTCACTATGACCCTGCGGAGCACGCCGACCTGGGGGCCGGCCAGCCCGACGCCGTCTGCCGCCCGCATGGTCTCGACCATGTCGTCCAGCAGCATTCTGATTCTGGGGGTGATCGCCCTGACGGGGGCGCAGACCGTGCGAAGCTCGGGAGCGCCGTCGGTCAGGATCTTTCGTTTTGCCATTTGATCGTTGCCTTTCGTAGCATTCAAAGAGATGTCGGATTGAAATCGACGGACAGTGAGGGCGACTTTTCGTCCGTATGCGCAAACTCGGCAAGCAGGCCGGCAAACATCCGCCTCAGCGCCCGCGAGAGTCTGCACTTTATAATGATCCGCATCCGGTACTTACCGTCGACCCGGTAGACCGGAGCCTCGAACGGCCCGTACATGACCATGGGGAGCTCCCGATAATCGGGCGTGTCCTTCAGCTCCCTGATCCTTGCGTGCAGTTCCGAAGCGGCCGTCAGCGCCTGCCGCTCGTCGCGGCTGACGACGGTCAGCAGCGCTATGTCGCAGAACGGAGGGAAGACCAGCGCCTTGCGCAGCCTGATCTCCCGGCTGTACATGCCCTCGTAATCCTGCGCCCCGGCAAGTGCAATTATCTCGTGCGACGGGTTATTGGTCTGTATGACCGCCTCGCCCGGCCGGTCCCTCCTGCCGGCCCTTCCTATGACCTGGGTCAGCAGAGCGAAGGTGCGCTCGGAGGCGCGATAGTCGTCGTAGTACAGCGAGGCGTCGGCAAGCAGCACTCCCACCAGCGTGACGTCGGGGAAATCGTGGCCCTTCGTCACCATCTGGGTGCCGAGCAGAACGTCGGCCTCATGCCGCCTGAATGCGCCGAGCATGCTGTCGTAGGCGTCCTTGCCGGAGGTCGAATCGGTGTCCATCCGGAGGATCCTGGCCCCGGGAAGCAGCCTGCCGAGCTCCTCCTCCACGCGCTGCGTGCCGTATCCCATGCGCAGCAGGCTCTGCGAGCCGCACGACGGGCATTTTTCGGGCACCTTCATGCGCAGTCCGCACCAGTGGCAGGCAAGGTAGCCTCTGGTGTAGCTCCCCTTCTCCGTGTGGAAGGTGAGCGACACGCTGCAGTTCGGACAGCGGAGCGCCTCGCCGCAGGAGGCGCAGGAGAAGTAGTTGTTGTATCCGCGGCGGTTGAGGAAGAGCACCGACTGCTCGCCCCGGGCAAAAGTTTCTTTCAGCCTGGCGGCCAGCACGGAGCCTATGGGAGTGACGTTCCCCGTGGCCGGCTCGAGCCTCATGTCCGCGACGGTCACTTTCGGAAGGACCGAGCGGCCGTATCTGTGAGTGAGCCTGACCAGCGTGTACCGCCCGTCCTCCGCGTTCTTGCGGCTCTCGAGCGAAGGCGTCGCGGAGGCAAGCAGCATAAGAGCCCCGCTCTCAGCGCACCTGACCCTGGCCACGTCCCTCGCGTGGTATCTCGGATCGGAATCGGATTTGTAAGTGTGCTCCTGCTCCTCGTCTATGACGATGAGCCCCGGCTTTGCCAGCGGCGCGAACACCGCGGAACGTGTGCCGACGACCAGGTCGGCTCCGCCGTTCTTCACGCGGAACCAGGCGTCGCTGCGCTCGCCGGCGGACAGGCCGGAATGCATCACCGCGACGCGCTCGCCGTACCTGGAGCAGAATATGGACAGCGACTGGGGAGTGAGCGAGATCTCCGGCAGCAGGACTATGACGCCCCTTCCGGAGGCCAGCACCTCGTCGATCAGGCGAAGCATGACGCAGGTCTTTCCGCTCCCGGTGACGCCCTCCATAAGGGCCGCCTTGGGAGATCCGCTGAACGCAAGCTCCCTGAGGATCCCGAAGGCCTCGCTCTGCTCTTCGCTGAGGGCGATGTCCCCGGAGTACTCGGAAGAGGCGTAGCTGCGGCTCTCCAGGAGCAGCAGGTCGCGGTCGACCTCCTCGGTCCTGCGCGAAACGAGCCCCCTGTGCCCGAGCGAATCCAGATTCAGCGGCGTCACCCCCGGGATGCTGCGGAGCTCATCCTCGAGCATGGGCCTCCCGGCTCCCAGCAGCGCAGACAGCGCGGCGCGCTGGCCAGGCGACGTGACTTTAAGCTTTCTGCCGCCGCAGTCGACCGGCTCTCCCCCGAGTATCCCGCATATGCGGTCGGGCGGGAGGGCCAGCGAGAAGACCGCGCAGGTGCGCCTGCGGGCCTCGCGGAACCTCAGCGAACGCATGAGGATCCCGGAGGCGATCATCTTCTTCAGCGCCTTCTCGCCGTCCCTGCCGAACTTGCGCTTCAGCAGCTCCTCGGACGCACCTCCGCGGGCAACGGCCAGCGCGTAGATGGCCGACGACGCCGCGTCCGCGGGCGCGGCTGAGCCAGGGACGGCCTCGATAACGGACGAAAGCCTTGTCAGCGCCGATGACGGGATCATGGCCCTTACGGCCTCGCCGCAGGTGCACAGGGTGTGGGTGCGGAGATAGTCCGCGACCCGCATCATTTCGGGGTCGAGGGCAATGTTCCCCGGACAGACCCCCGATATGAGCTTGACGGTGCGCGGCTTTTTATCGGCCTCCGCTCCGGCTCCGCCGCCTTCGCCGCCTCCGGCCGCGAAGGCCGGAGAGTCGGACACTCTGGTCACCAGCGCCAGGCGCTGGCGGTCGCCCTGCCCGAACGGCACGCTGACGAAGCTTCCCGGTCGGATCTGATCCGCGTACGCGTCCGGTATCCCGTAGTCGTACTCCCGGTCGAGCGCGTACGGCAGATCCAGGGGGTGGACCCCCGCATAAGATGCCGGCTTCTTTTCTGTCAACTCTCGACGGTCCTGCTCTCGGTGGAGAAGCCTTCCTCGCTCTTGTCGACTATGACGTACTCGCCGGAGCATATCTTGTCGATGGCCAGCTTGACCGCCTTCTTGTCCCTGTATTCGGGATTCACTGCGTTCTCGAGCATCGCGCGGTCGACGTCCTTGCTTCCCGTAAGGTTCTTTTCGGCGGCCTTTCTCTCGCGGACGTACTCGTCCGTTATGATCCTGGCGCACTTAGAAGTGGCGATGGACAGCTGATAGCGGTTGAATTTGCCCTTTGTAAGCTGTGCGATTGTCGGATAGATCATTTTATTTCGGTCCTTTCGGCTTTTGTTTTCTGTTTTCTGCGAGGTCACGCTTCCGGCGTCTGCTGCCCGGCGGCGTCGGCGGCGTCCTCGGGCGGGATGCCGAGCCTTGCCGCCACAGTCTCGATCTGGAGGGCGGACAGGAACACGTGCTCGGAATCGGTTATCACCACGGATCTTGTCTTTCGTCCGCAGGAGACGTCGACCGCCCTTCCCTGGTCCCTGGCCTCCGCCACGAGGCGCTTGACCGGCGCAGAGTCGGGGCTGACCAGAGCCACCACTCTGTCGGCGGCGACCATATTGCCGTATCCCAGGCTGATAAATCTCATTTTTACGGGTCTCCTCCCTGTCCGCGGCCGGTCTTCGGGCTCGATCCGGCCGCATGGCGATATTACGCGATTTTATAGATAATACATTATACTATAGTACGATAAAAAAGTCAACAGTTTTCGCCGGGCCGGCCCCGCCTTCCTCGCGGAACACGCCCGCGGACCGCGAACGGAGGCCCCGGGCCCCGTCCGCGTCAAAAAAATCGCGCGAAACTATTGAAAAAACGGCAAAAATATATTAAAATATATTGTAATTGTGCGCACGGTGCGCACGGACCTGTCCCGCGGACCGCCGGCGGCGCGGACGGAGGGACTTCTGACTTGTTTATTTTAATTCGAAAGGAATGATAGAGAACATGGTAACAGCCGGAGATTTCAAAAACGGTGTAACATTCGAACTGGAGGGCAACGTGTATCAGGTCATCGAGTTCCAGCACGTAAAGCCCGGCAAGGGCGCCGCCTTTGTCCGCACTAAGATGAAAAACGTCATCACCGGAGGAGTCATCGAAAGATCCTTCTCCCCCACCGATAAATTCGACAGTGCGTACATCGAAAGAAAGGACATGCAGTACTCCTACAACGACGGCGACCTCTACTACTTCATGGACATGGACACCTTCGACACCGTCCCGCTCAACAAGGACGTCCTGCCCGACTCCTTCAGATTCGTGAAGGAGGAGATGATGTGCAAACTCGTTTCCTACAAGGGAAAGGTGTTCTCGGTCGAGCCGCCCACCTTTGTCGAGCTCGAAGTGACCGCCACCGACCCGGGCTTTGCCGGCAACACGGCCACCAACACCCTCAAGCCCTGCACTCTTGAGACCGGGGCCGAGATCAAAGTGCCGCTGTTCATCGAAGTAGGCGAGGTCATCAAGATCGACACCCGCACGGGCGAGTATCTGTCCCGCGGCTCCAAATAATCACCGGACAGACTTCAACCACTGAAGGAGGACCGTTCATGGATCTCAAGGAAAAAGCGTCCTATCTCAAGGGCCTCGCCGAGGGCCTTGAATACGACAAGACGACAAAGGAAGGCAGGCTCATTGCCGCCATAATCGATCTGCTCGACGAGGTCGCGGCAGAGATCGAGGGCATCACCGAGGACGTCAACTACCTCTCCGATTACGCCGACGAGCTCGACAAGGATCTCGGCGACGTCGAGGAGTATCTGTTCGGCGACGACGAACTCGACGACGACCGCGAGTTCGACGACGGTTCCGACGTCTGCGACGGCGACTGCGCCTCCTGCGACATCGAGGACTGCGACGAGCGCACCGCGCCGGCGGACGGACTTAAGGAAGACTGAATCCCGAAGGGACTTCCGTCCCGAAAAATCGCGGCGGTGTCAGCCCCCGACCCGGGCAGGCTGGCACCGCCGCTCGCACAAAAAAGGAGCGGATATGGACAATACCGAGAAGACCGTATGGAAGGGCAGCGCGCTGACGGGGCCGGTGCCTCCGGCACTAGTCGTCTGCGGAACCGCCGAGAGGCCCAACGTTCTGACGGTGGCCTGGACCGGCATCGTAAACTCCCATCCCCCCATGACATACGTCTCGGTCAGGCCCGAGCGCTACTCCTACGCCCTCATCGACGGGACGGGCGAGTTCACGGTCAACCTTCCGACCTCCTCGATGGCCAGGGAGACCGACATCTGCGGCACACTTACAGGAGCTAAGACCGACAAGATAAAAAAGTGCGGCTTCACCCTCTCGCCCGGAACCAGGACAGGCGTGCCCGTGATAGCCGAGTGTCCGCTCAGCCTTGAGTGCAGGGTGTCTCAGAAGCTCGACCTCGGCTCTCACACCATGTTCATCGCAGAGATCCTCGCGGTTCAGGTGGCCAGCAGGCTCATCGACTCCAAAGGGAAGCTCAACCTCCAGCAGGCGGGACTGCTGGCGTTCTCGCACGGCGAATACTTCGCCCTCGGCCGCAAGTGCGGCAATATCGGATTCTCTACAAAATAGCCGCGGGCGTGGCGAAACTGGCATACGCGCAAGATTTAGGATCTTGTTTCTTACGAAGTGCAGGTTCGATCCCTGTCGCCCGCACCGTAAATAGAAGCAGCCTCGGAGGCACTCGCTTGACGACAGTTCAAATCAACCGTTTTAAGTGACGTCTTCAAGCGGGACTTCAAAGAAAGAACGGCTATATCGAGCATTATCGCCCGGTATAGCCGTTTCTCTTTTTTCAGGCCGGGCCTCCGGGTTCAAGACGGCTCCTCAGACGCCCAAGGCGCCTGCCGATCGGCTTCGCCGCGATAAACAGGAAGGCCGCGTTCGAGACGATGTAAACGGCGGTAAAAGGAAGGGCGCTGGCCACGGCGGCAAGATAGGCCTCCCTCGAGAGGCCGTCGGTGTACCAAAGCACGGAAAACACGTCCATGAACAGTGAATACGCGGCCCCGGAGACCGCCCCGTACGCCATAAGCGCGGGGCGGCTCTTTTTCAGCAGCGGCGACAGATAGCCGGCGGCCAGGCCGCACAGGCCCCAGGCAAGCATCTGAAAAGGCGTCCACGGCCCCTGGCCGAACACGGTGTTGGAAATGAGCGCCGAAAGGGAACCTACCAGGAACCCCGTCTCGGGGCCGAGCCAGACTCCCGTAAGTATGATCACGGCCGCAGACGGCTTGAAGACCGGGACCAGTCTCCCAGTCACAGCCAGGGCGGTCATGACGGCCGCCGCCGCGGCGGTCCCGGACGAGGTCCGGCGGGACTCGAAAGACGCGGAGAAAAGCAGCAGCGAAAGGACCGCCGCCCCGAGAGATATCACCAGATAACGCCTGTGGTCGAAAACGGCGGCCCCGGCTGCAGTCAGGGCAGGAATGATCAGAAGCGGTATCGAGAAACGCAGCGCGTTCCTGATCCCGCGGTTACCGATGATCACCTCGACACCCCCTTTCCGTCCGGCAGGACGAAGGCCCGGGCGGCGTCGGCCAGCGTAACGCAGCCGTCCGCAAAGGGCGCCGTGATCCTTCTTATGTCCGTCGTATAAAAGTCCGCCGACGAGAAAAAGCCGCCCGGTGTGCCGCTCCCCGCGGCCCTGCCGTCAAACATCATCACGATCCTGTCCGCGCTCTCGGCGGCAAACTCGCAGTCGTGCGTAACGGTAAGCACGGCGACCCCCGCGCCGGCAAGAGCGGCCGTCCTTTCCCGGAGCTCCGCCCTGGCGCCTCCGTCGAGGCCGCAGGTGGGCTCGTCGAGCAGAAGCAGGCCCGGTCCGCGCGCCAGAACGACGGCAAGGCCGAGCAGGCGGGACTCGCCGGCGGACAGGTCGTATGAACAGAGGTCGAGAAGCGGACGGAGTCTGTCGGGACAGTCATCCCCGGCCACTCCGGCCGCCGCCAGCTCCTCCCTTACGCTGAACCCCGAGAACAGCAGCCGTACGTTCTGAGGAAGGATGCCGATCCTGTCTGCACCGTCCCTCTTTCTCCGGCCGGCCGCGGCGGACGGATCTCTCCCGAACACCCGGCAGCTGCCGGAATACGGTTCGAGTATGCCCGCGGCGGTGAGCAGGACCGTGGTCTTGCCGGAGCCGTTTCCGCCCAGCAGGGCGGCTGACTCGCCTCTTCGCAAAGTCAGCGAAAAGCCGTTCAGAACGTCGGGCAGGTCTCTGCCGTATCTGAAGCGCACGTCTTTCATCTCAAGCGCGGGAGCTCCGGAGTCCCGGCTGACGGACTTCGCGGCTCCTCCGTTATCTTCGGTGACGGGGCCCGCCGGACGAAGGCCGGACAGGAAGGCCCTGCCCTCGGCCACGGTAACGGGGTACTTTTCCGTCGATCCGGACCTTCCCTTTCTGACTGCGGCGGCAAGCCTCGACGCGGCGGGAGCCTCCGGAGCCAGCGCCGGGACGGACAGCACCGTCCCGATGCCGTCTTCGGGACAGCCGTCGTATATAAGGCGCCCTCTGTCAAGCACCAGCAGCCTGGAGGCGTCGCCCATCAGCGAACCGAGCCTGTGTTCCGCGATGACCACCGTGATACCCAGCTCCCTGTTGAGCCGCCTTACGGCAGACAGAAAGCCGTCCGCCGACACCGGGTCCAGACCCGAGGTCGGCTCGTCCAGAAGCAGCAGCGACGGGCGGGTGACGGCCGCCGCGGCCAGACTCAGCAGCTGCTTTTTTCCTCCGGACAAAGTCGAAGTCTTGCGGTCCAGAAGGCCGTCCAGTCCGAACCACGAGGCCGTCTCGGCGACCCTCAGCGCCGCGAGCTCCTTCGAATAGCCGAGATTCTCAGGCCCGAAGGCGAGCTCCGCCGGCACGGTGTCCGTCACGATCTGACTTTCCGGATCGCGTGAGACCAGCCCTATGAGGGCGGCCTGTTCGGCCGCGGACAGCGAGAGCACGTCCCTGCCCCCCAGCATTACGCTGCCGGATCTTTTTCCCGGGACCGGGGGCTCCGGCTTCAGCAGCCGCAGCAGCGTGGTCTTACCGCTTCCGGACGGCCCCGCCAGGAGGACGAACTCGCCCGGGTCTATATCGAAGGATAATCCGTCTATCACCGGCCCGGAAGACCCGCGGGGCGTATACGACAGCCCGCGTACCGACAGTCCTCCGTACGGGCGCTCTATGCGTTCCACCGTCTGAACACCTCCCCGAAATCAGCATGGCCGCGTCTTTCCCTTGCTCTCCACATGGCAAGCCAGGCGCACTCGCACGCGGCCGGATACAGCGACAGAGCCGCAAAGGCCGCCAGCGAGATATACGTCACAGGACCTCCTCCTCCTCCCTCGGAGAACACCGGATAAAAGGCGATCTCCAGCGCTCCGCAGGCGGCCGAGGCCGCGCAGATTCCGGCGCAGACGGCGACAGCCGCCATGACCGCGGCGTCGCGCCACCCGAAGACGAAGCGGTCGAACCGTCGCCTGGAGGGCGATCCCCATCCGCGCGCGTCCATGCTGTCGGCGGCATCGACCGAGGTCTCGAGCGCCAGTCCGACCGTCGCCGAGAACGATTCGGCCGACTCCTTGAGTCTGCCGGCCGGCGAGGCGTCCGAATCCCGGGCGCGGCCTGACCGTTTTATCGAGCTTATATCCTCATAGTACCTGCCGAAGAGCGGAATGAACCTCACCGCGGACGCCCCGACGGCCGCGATCCTCGGCGATATGCGACCCGTCAGACAGAGGGTCTTCTCGACCGTCATTATCCTCGAGAAGCAGTAAGTCCACAGGAGCACGGACGCGGCCATGACGCCGGAATTTGCGCCCCATATGAGCGCCTCAAGCGTCACGGGATTGTCGTTGACGTACAGGAGAACGGTGCTCCCCCTGTGCGAGATCAGCGGATTGACGAGGGTCATGGCAAGGGCCAGGACGCCCAGAGAGACCGGCACCGATGGCCTGCCGCTCCGCGAGATGAAGAAGAACAGCAGCGCGCCGCAGAGCGAGGTCAGCTGGACCGCCGGATGCTGTATGAACATGCCCGTTCCAGCCAGCGCCGCGTAATACAACGCAGTGACGGCCGGGTGCCGGTCGCCGAACCTGACCATGCGCTTCACCTCCTTGCCGATACGTTCATTCCCCGACTCCGGTCAGGGTGTATTCCCAGATTATAACGTCGCCGTCCTTCAGCCTGTACGAGCCGCAGCCGACGGAAGCCGACTCGCCGTTCACGCTGTACATCCAGCCGGAGAGCTCTCCGTAATCGCGCTCCCCGATGTTGTCGACGGCCCTGATATACGCTGACGCCCCGCTGCCTCCCCTGTCGACGAGCAGGCCGTACTTCGCGGCGGCGTCGTTGAGCACGGTGAGGACGGTGTCCCCGGCGGCTATCTTCATGACTGCTCCGTCAAGGATAAGGCCCCCCTCCGGGATCTCCGTCCGGAGGTCGGTCCTGCCTGCAAGAACGGCGCAGCTAATGGTCAGCGTGACGCTGCCTACGGGATCAGCCTTTTCGGTCACATAACCTCCGAAGCTGTCCGGGGTCTCTATCCTGAGGAACAGAAAGGCCGCGGCGGCCGCCGCCGCAATGACGGCGACGGTGACGTAATAGCCCTTTCTTCGCTTCCCAACAAGGCAGAGTACGGCGCACAGCACGGCTCCGGCGGCAAGCGCGGCCGCGGCGCATACTGTCCGCCACACCTGCGGTCCCTTAGCGCTCCCCGGAGCCGCGGCCGTCTCCGCCGCCCCGGTGACCGGTGCGGCGGCAGCCGCAGCCTCGCGGTCGGGCGGATCGAACAGAAACACGGGAGGCTGTCCGGAAGACGCCCCCGTGAGCGCGGAGAGGGCAAGCAGGGCCTGGGCTGTCGCGCTGCCGCTGTAGCCGCCGCCGGCCGTGTGGGAAAAGCTGCCGTCCGGTCCCGCGAACGAAAGCAGGGCCCCGAGGACCGAGGCGCCTCCCTTTACGAACCGCCCGTCGGCGGCGGGATCTATCCCGAGCGCGCACAGGGCTATGACGACCTGGGCCGCGCTCTCGGCATTCTTACTGCCGAAAGACGAGTAAGCCCCGTCCGGATCCTGTATCGCGGACAGTACCGCGACTCCCCTCCCGGCCGCCGCGCGGACGTCGCCGCAGCCGGAAGGCGCCTCCCTGGCGCCCGTCACATAGGGCGCCAGGGCCTGGAGGACGATGGCGGTCATGTCGGGATCGGCCCTGTCCCCCGAAAAGACCCAGCCGCCGTCGTCCAGCTGCGCGCCGAGCAGGCGGGCTGTCAGCTCCGCCTCGAGAGCGCGGCCGCCGGCGCCGTAACCTGCCCCGGCAAGATGAAGCAGATAGGCCGACGTGTTGAGTTCCCGGGAGGGAACAAGGCTGTCGACCGTGCCGTCTATATAAGCTGCAGCCTCCGGCATGCTCCGCGCCGCGAGCGCCAGGGCCGTCTTCAGATCGTAAGAAGGCGTCCCGTCGGGCGAGTGGACCGAGACCAGCAGACTGCCGTAATAGCCGTCCGCGGCGGCCTCCCCCCTCGTCTGCCGTGCGAGCGCGACGGCATACCAAAGCTCCCCGGGAGTCTCGCCCGGGCGCCCCGCCATACAGCCGAGGGCTCCCGCGGCGTCCCGGGTGCCGAATCGCCCCTCGAGCAGCGCCCCGGCCGCCGCGGACGCCGCCTTCGCGGCATCCGACGCCGACGCAGGGGAAGCGCCGCCGGCGGCCAGAAAGGCGGCCAGCAGCACCGACATCAGGACTGCGGCCGCCGTGCGCACCGTGCGGCGGGTCAGGACCCGCCGCACGGCACCGGTGCCGACCGTTATTTTACGGTCGCCGCGCATACCGGAGGAACTATGGAGGCCTTGTCATGGGTCGCGCTGACGGTATGCCTGCCCTTCTCCAGCGTGATCACGGCCTTGCCGTCGCTGTCGGTCCTGATACCGGTGGGCTCCCCGTCGACGGTGATCTCGGCGCCCTCGAGCGCGTAGGTCACGGGGGCCCAGTTCTCGTCGTAGCCCGACGCCGTGAGCGTAAGTGTGAGCTTGTCGCCCTTCTTGAGAGACGCCTCGGAGACGTCGAAGTAGGTGTAGACGTCGCGCCAGATGTAGGCGGTGACGATGTCGCCCTCTTTCACGGGGTCGGTGAGCGACATGGCCGATACGTTGTTTACCGTGTAGCCGTAGCTGCCGCCGTTCTCGACGCCCCAGAGCTTGGTGATGTAGAGGCCGTAGTCGCCGGTGGCCGTGCCGTAGCCCGCGGCCGCCCCGCCTTCGAAACCGGCGTCGTGGGCGGCGACGAGCACGTCGTTGACGGTCAGCTTTTCATCGCTGTCGGCGTCGGCGAGTTTTACCGGCACCATGGCCATGACGAGCTTGCCTTCTCCGTCGGCGATGTTGACGTAAGCCTTGGGCGAGTTGTCCGAGCAGCCTCCGACGGCCGCGAGCGATACCGCCGCAAGCAGCGCGAGCGCGAGCGATACGACGATCCTTGAAAGTGTGCGTTTCATTTTTGCCTCCTTAAACTGCTGTTTATTTGTTTTTATTGTTCGTGCTGTCTCCGTCCGGAGCCGCCTTTCCGGCCTTCTCTTCGGCGCGGCGCCGGCGCTTTGCTCTTATGCGCCTCTCGCGGTTCCGCTCGGCCGAGGTCTTCGCGGGAGGGGGCTTGAGCCCGGCCGCCTCCAGCGCCCTCGGCCACGGGCCAAGAAAGGCCTTTATCGCGGCGGTCTGTTCGTCAGAGAAGTCCGACCTGCGAGGATATCTGTCCCCTCCGCCGGCCAGTATCTCTTCCTGCTTTTCCCTCAGCATGGCGATGCACCTGTCCGCCGAGAAAGCCGGCTCGGCCCGACTGTCTTTTTTCATTATTCTCCTCCGCTTTTACGTTCCGCACCGGCCGCCGCAGCTGTCCCGGTCCGGTGCGGCCGCCTCGGCCCCTCACCGGGCGGAAGCGCGCCCGGACAAAAAAGCTCCCGTGCCGGTATACGGCACGGGATCGCGAATAGACTGGGCACGGCCAAAAGGACTCCGGCAGAAACCGAAGTCTTACGCCTGGGCGCACGGCGCGTGTCCGGTTTCCGCTCCCCATGTCCGGGAACTGCCGGCAGCTGTCCGGCAGGTTTTCCGACTTGAGAGCCTTAGGCTCAGATACGGTAATGACGGTTGCGACGGATTCTCACCGAACTTCCCCCTGATCCTTTTGCGGAACCGGACCGCTCATATTAAGTTTGACATCATTATAGCATCGAAGGCGCGGCAGGTCAATGATTTCCGTCAAAAACGTGAAAAACGCGGGCCCGCGTCAGAGAAGCAGGCCCTCCAGTGCGTCGGCGATCCTGGCCGAGGCGCGGCCGTCGCCGTAAAGGGCGGACGGACGGCACATGGCCGAGTAGGCGGCGGGATCGTCCAGCAGCCGCGAGAACTCGGCGCAGATCTCATCCTCGCCGGTCCCCGTAAGCCTCAGCGTGCCGGCGGCTATCCCTTCGGGGCGCTCCGTACCGTCCCTCATGACGAGTGTGGGCCTGCCAAGGCAGCAGGCCTCTTCCTGTATCCCTCCGGAGTCGGTCAGCACCATGTGGCAGCGGCTGAGGATGTTGTGGAAATCGACAACGTCCATAGGCCCGGCAAGGCGGACGCGGTCGCAGCCGCCGAAGATCTCCCGTGCGGCCTCGCGGACAAGGGGATTCGGATGTACCGGGAACAGCACCTTCACGTCCCCGTGCTCCCAGACTGCTCGCCGGATGGCCCGGAACATGCCGCGCATGGGTCCGCCCAGGTTCTCCCTCCTGTGGGCGGTCACCAGCACGAGGCGGCTGCCCGCGGCCCACTCGAGCGCCGGATGGGAATAGTCCGCGCGCAGCGTCATCCGCAGCGCGTCGGCCACGGTGTTGCCGGTCACGAACACGGACTCCGGCCGCCGGCCCTCCCTCAGAAGATTCATGCGGGCCTCTTCGGTCGGGGCAAAGCTGAAGTCGGCTATCATCGACACCGCCTGGCGGTTGAACTCCTCCGGGAAGGGGCTCGATCTCACATATGTCCTGAGTCCGGCCTCGACGTGCCCGACGGGGATGCCCCTGTAATAGGAGGCAAGGGCCGCGCAGAAGGCGGTGGTCGTATCGCCGTGGACGAGGACGGCCGCCGGCCCGGTCTGCCCGAGGACCGGGTCGAGGCGATCGAGGATGCGGCTCGTGAGCTGCTGCAGAGTCTGCCCGTCCCTCATGACCGACAGGTCGGTGTCCGGGGCGACGCCGAAAGTCCCCAGCACACCGTCGAGCATCCCCCGGTGCTGGCCTGTGACGCAGACTTTCACGTCAAATCTCCCCCTGGAGCGGAGTTCGCTCACAAGGGGGCACATCTTTATTGCGTCGGGACGCGTCCCGAAGACAGTCAGTATCGTTTTCATGTTTTGGCGGCCTCTTTGACCGGAGCCGGGTCCCGGGCTTGACACGGCCCCGAAAACCCGTTATAATTGAGCGGACGAAACACAGTGCCGTACAGGCACGGTCAGGAGGAACTATGCAGAAGCTCAGTGAGATGAAGACCGGCTGTTCCCTCTCGTTCATGAGGGAGATCTCGCCGGAGGTGTTTGCCGCCCTTAAAAAGATGGGCGTCGACTGCTCGGAATACTCTTTCGGATACGACTATTATATGAACAGGGCCGATTTCACGAAGCGCGCCGGAGAATACGCCGCCATGGCGGAGGACGCGGGGATCGCCCAGTGGTCTATCCACCTTCCCTTCTCCAGGGAGCTAGACACATCCAGCCAGAACAAGGTAATGCGAGCCGTTACGCTCTACACCGACCGCGAGCTCATAAAGGCCGCCGCGGCAGCGGGCGTGAAGGTAATGGTGCTGCACCCGTCCAGCGAGCCCATCGACGAGGAGAGCCGTCCGGCCAGGATGGAGCTGTCCCGCCAGGCCATAGAGATGCTGGCCGGTGTCTGCGCCGATTCGGGCTGCAGACTGGCGGTGGAGAACCTGCCCCGGACCTGCCTTTGCAGGACTTCCGACGAGATGATAACGCTGCTCTCCGGCACCGGCGCCGGGATCGTCTTCGACACCAACCACTGCCTCATCGAGGACAACATCGACTTTCTTAAGGCCGTATCGGCGGCCGGGCTGGAGATCCTCTCCATGCACATCAGCGATTACTACCGCGACGCGGACGGCGTGCTCGACGAGAGGCACGACCTGCCCGGCACCGGCATCAACCGCTGGGGCGAGCTGCTGTCGACCGTGCTCGGGACCGGCTACCGGGGACCGCTCATGTACGAGGTCGCCCGCAAGCCCCGCCTGCGCGGCACGGAGGTGTCGAACGAGGAGCTCGCCGAAAACATGAGGAAGCTGAAGCTCGGCCTCATCGGCTGAGCGCCGGAAAGCATGATCGGCCGAGCACAAAACAGCATACGTCCTCCCGGGCCGTTCCCGTTCCGCCTTCGCGCGGAGGGAGCGGCCCGGGCTTTGCGCCGGACTCAGTCCATCTCGACCGTAATGCCCTCGGGTACGGTCAGCCTCGGCCTGCCGCCCCTGTTCTGTTCCACTACGACCGTCCCGAACGGCGTCGGGATCTCGGTGCGGAAGCGGGCAAGACCCAGGGTCGACGGCGCCAGCCTTATGCGCCTGTATCCGGGCTCCAGGATCTCAAGGCCGGTGAGGGCCATGGGCAGCGCGTAGGCCGGGGTCCCGGCCCAGGCGTGGCTGTGATCGAAAACGTAGTTCTCTGGCAGATAGAAGCCCTCCGGCAGGCCCTTGGGGCACTCGCCGACCGGGCCCTTCCACATCGACAGCAGACGAAGGGTCTGCTCCTCCCTCAGGCCGCGCCTCAGTACGGCCTCGAGCCAGAAATGGCAGAAGTACGGCTGGACCTCGCCGAGCGAATCGTCATCCATCACGCGCCTCAGCAGTTCGGCGCATTCGGCGTCAGGCAGGATGCCGCTGTAGGCGGCCAGTATGTTCGCGTGGCGCCGGTAGTATCTCTTTCCGACGTTCTCGGGGAGCCATTTCGACGGGTGCTTTTCCTTAGTGTTCAGGCCCTCGAAGAACAGGCCCCTTTCGCGGTCGTAGAGCCGTGAGCAGACCGCCTCCCTGAGGGCCTCGGCCCGGTCGGAGCAGCGGCACGCCTCGGCATTCCGGCCGAGTTCGGCAAACACTCGCCTCGAGTTGACGAGCGCGTTGTAATAAAACATGCAGAGACAGGTCTGTCCGAGGGCCTTTGGCGGATGATGAAGAGATATTCCGTCCGGGAACAGCCAGTCGACGAACATGTAATCGGGCGGCTCCTCGATGAGGCCGCTGCGTCCGACGTAGGTCTCGAACCGCTCCAGCAGCACGAGCAGGGCCTCCTCGCAGTCGCGCAGAAGAGACGAGTCCCCGGTGTACATGTAGCATCGCCAGAGCATCTCCGCCCAGATCAGGCTGTATGAGGTGTGGAAGAGCCTGCCGCCGTTGGATGCTATGAGCGACGCCGTTCTGCGGACGTCGGCGGCGGCCAGCCTCATGTCGCCGTACGTAAACGCCGTCATGCACATCTCGATGTAATAGTCGCCCGTGCAGGCCAGCGGCTCGCAGTGCCTGGGGCTGTCCAGGTGTACGGCCTGTCTGCAGTATTTCAGGCTGTGGGCGCACACGTCCAGGACCCTGTTCAGCTGCCTGTCGCTCGTCGCTGTAACAGCGCGCTCCGGGGCGGGATAGGAGCTGAGGATGAGGCCGATGCGGAAACTGACGGGCTCGTCGGAAAGGTTTTCCGCCACCGCCCGGATCTGGCCTACCCCCTGCAGCTTCTGGCTCATATATCTGGTGCTGCCGGCGACGACCGCCTCCTCGGCGTATTCGCCGCCCCCCGGCGTCTCGGACATGAACAGCTGCACGCGAGCCGCGCCGGCGACCGTTCCCCGTATGGCGGGATAGGCTGCGTAGACCATGTCGAACGGTATGGTCTTCTCGAGTTTCTCGTGCGGACCGAGGCGGATCCGCCCGGCCGCGTTGTACAGCTCCCTGAGCTCGCACGGCGGGACCGGCGATTCCGAAGCGTGCCATATATCCGGCACGCGGACCGCGGGCAGAGGCCTGCCCGGCGCCAGCCGTCCGTCGTACGAGTTCTTCGACACGTAAGCGGGCAGCACCCTGACGGTCCATCCGTCGTCCGTTCCCACGGTCCTTCGGGTCCCGTCGTCAAACGTCACGGTCCCGCTGAGGAAAAAGCCGCCGTGCCCCTGCGAATGCTCGTACATGCCGGTCGGCCCGAGGCGCACCAGGGCAGCGAACGACAGCCTCCCGAAGGCAAAGTCGCCCGACTGCCCCTCGATCTCCCGGGTGAAGAAGAAGGTCTCCGGGCGCGGCAGCGAGTTGTTCAGAAAATCCCCTCCGACCGTGGTGTGGCCGGACAGGACCGCCTTGCCGTTGCAGGTCAGCAGGAAGAACGTGTCCCCTCCTGCGCGAAGGCTCACCCTTGCGACCGGCCGGCCGAAGCTGTAGGTCCTCTCGAACCTCACGACCGCGTACCGCCTGTCCGCGCGGCCCTCGCGTGATATTATGTTATACGGGCTGCCCTGTATCTCCGGATACTGATCCTCCGGGATCCAGACCCACGGAGCTCTCTCCCACATATCGATCCTCCCGAAAAGGCCCGCACGGCAGCGCCACACGGGCCGTATTCTTTTCTGTCAGGCCGGGGTCAGCTGACCGGGTCGGCCAGCATGCCGCCGGTGATGCCGATGGCCGCGGATATGGCGTCGCCCTTGCGGATGGCGTCGAGGCCGGCGACCGAATGCGTGTCCGTGCCGAAGGCGAATCCGCAGCCCGCCTCGACTGCCACCCTCATGACGGCGACCATCGGATCGTCGGCGAAGCCGTTCTCAGGCCGGCCGTAGGTGCCTATGTTCACGTCCAGGCCGACCCCGAGCGACGCGCACTCGGCAAAGTCGGCATAGAGCCTGTCCTTCTGCTCCATTGTGAAGGCAAACACGCGCGCCTTCTCGTCCCTGGTTATGCCGCAGGGATAGAAGGGATGGGCGATCAGTGTAGGGACCGAGGCCGCCATCTTGCGGAACTCGCCGTTCTTCATTAGCGCCTCGAAAGACGAGAAGCAGAAGTCGGCAAGGTATTTTTCCTCGTCGACGGTCGCGCCGGCGCCGATGAGCGCCCTGACCTCGGCGTATTTCAGCGTCGAGGCCATCCTGTCGGCCATCTCGGGCGATAACTCCGGAAACTTTTCTATTATGCCGGCCGCCAGCCTGTCCCTGTATCCGGCCACGTCGGAGCTCTCCCTGATGACGAAATTCTTCATATGCGTATGGGTGTGCGGCACGAGGACGTAGTCGAACCTGGCGGCGGTAGACGCCAGCATGCCGAGGTTGTCGTCCTTGCCGCAGTACTCGGTCTCTGTTCCGAAGAGGACCTTGACGCCGAGAGTGTCGGCGGGGATGGCGTATTTGCCCTCGAAGCCGTAATCGACTGTCTGCCCCCTGTACCAGGCGCTGGCGCCGGGCACCCTCTCGTCCCACAGATGGTTCGAGATGCCCAGGATGCGGTGGCCGAGCTCATGCGCCCGTTCGACGAAGGCCTTCATGGTAGCCAGCGGGTCGTAGCAGCACGATGAAAACAGCGTATGCGTATGGATATCGTGATCGATTCTCATTTCGGATCCTCTCTGACGACGTTCATTTTTCTTTTCCGGGCGGCTCGGTCCCGGCGTCTGCGCCGGCGGCGCCCGACTTTGACGGCCTGCGGCACAGCGGCAGTTCCGTCATCCTTAGCTTTGCGCAGCCGTAAGGCACGAATTCTGCGGTCTGTCCGCCGTCAAGGGCAGCGGTGTGAGCCGGATATGCCGCGCAATTGTAACGGTAGCCCGGCTCAAGTCCCCAGTCGATGTGGGCGACCCTGACGCTTATAGACAGCGGCGGGTCCTCGGACGAGAACGGCACGTCGGGACGGGCGCGCCGGACCGGCTCGAAGCTCTGCCGCGGGCCGTCGAAGCCGAAGTTCCAGTCGGAGGCCGGATACAGGCGGTAGTCGCAGTAGGGGAACTTGCGCTCGGTGCCGTAGCGAACGTATTCGTACTTCTTCTTTTCCGCCCTGACCGGCAGCGCGTAAAGCAGTGAGCCCGCGCTGAGTGCGTAGAGTCCGCCGGTCGTCCGGGTCAGCCTCCCCTCGGTGCGGAAGCCGAGCGTAATGACTGTCTTCCCTTTCGGGAAGCCCTTTCTTCTTATGAGCCTGCCGTCGAACGGACGGCCGTCGACCGTGACGCGGGTCGCGAAGCCCGGGACCGGTATCTCGAGGGCAAAGTCCGTATCGCCGCCGGCGGTCACGGTGAACGTTATGTCGTTGTCGAAGGGATAGTCGCCGCCGATCTCGAGCTCCACCCGGGTCCCGCGGAAGTCGATGCTCGCCAGGGCGGGCACCGGTGTGACGACCCTCAGTCCGCCGCGCGATCTCATGACCGTGCTCATTGCGAAGTGCGGCCAGGCCTGGCCGTGATTAGCCGTGCAGCAGCCGTAGTTCGGCTCCAGGCCGAACATGTTGGCCTCGGTGCCGTTCGTCCCGAACAGCGAACGGGTGTGCCCCGGGACGCAGGCGTTCTGGTTCGTCATCTGGTCGTACTGATGCGTCCACATGTCGTCGGACAGCGTGGCGGGCAGCGCGTTGAAGGCGAGGCGCTCCAGCCGCTCGGCCCATTTCTGCCGTCCCGTCAGGGCAAAGAGCCACTCGTAGGAGTACATCAGCTCGGCGACCGAGCACAGCTCGAAGCCCCTTATGGGAGACCTGCCGGCAAGGCACTCGTCGCCGTTGAAGGCGCCGGACGGAGTCCCGTGGAAGCGCTCGAGGATGGCGTACAGCCTGTCGGCCTCGCCGGTAGGAGGCTCTCCCAGCACGTCGGCACAGAGCTCGGAGGCCTTCATGCACATGCCCACGTTGACGATGTGGGTGTCGTGCGTCCATTCGTAGTAGAAGCGGTCCCACTTTTTCGAGGCGGCGCCCCAGTCGAGGCCCTGCTCCCTCAGCATCCGGGCAAGATCCAGCAGCCAGGGCTCCTCGCCCCGCAGCTCCTTCAGGCGCCTTATGGCGACAAGCGCCTCGAACCATCTGGAGCGTGACCATTCGAACAGCTTGAGGCTGCCGCTCCTGAGCCCCTCGTACCAGTTGCGGAGGGCGCGGTAAACGGCCTCCGGAACGCGCCCGTCGCCGGAGAGGTCGTAATAGACGAACAGGACCTTGGAGAGCAGCTCGACCGCCCACATGTCGTACTTTTCCCTGGGCGTGTCGCCGTTCGGGCAGATCCAGCCGTCGGACTGCTGACCGGCCAGTATGGCGTCGACGTATCTCTTTGCCCTGGAGATCATGTCTTCGTCCCCGAGCAGATAGGCCAGCGGAATGAAGCCGTCGAGCCAGTAAGGGACGCGCTCCCAGCCCTCGCGGTCGCCTCCGACCCAGCGGCTGTCGCGGACGTCAGGCCAGATCCGGTCGAGCTGTCCCGCCTGGCCCGCGGCCTGGATCTCCAGCTGACGCCTGACCCAGCCGGAAGGCCGCAGTTCGGGACCTTTCAGGAAAGAATATTTAGCGCTCATTATCAACTCCGTCTCCGCGCGGCGCGCGGACGGTCCCGGCACGCGCCGGAGCCGCAAACAGTATTTTCAGACTTTGCGGAACTCTATCTCGTGCGGGGGCGCGTCGCAGACGAGCATCCTCGTCGTGAGCCTGCCGGCGCGGTACTCGAGCCTGCTGAAGCCGTAAAGCTCGTACTTCGACGGGTCGCTGTCGGCGATGATGTAAGGTCCGCCGTCGCCGGCCCCGGCCGGCTTCAGCACCCGCACCCGGATCTTCGCGTCCGGCACGGTCAGCTTTCTGCCTCTGATCTCGATCCTGGTGCCGATAACGCCCGGTTCCTCCCAGGCTCCGTCAAGTTTCGGTCTGTCTCCGATCATTTTTCACTCCGTTCGTCCGCCCGCTGCGGGCTCATTTGATGACTATGCGGCCCTCGACCCTGGCGTCGAGCCCCTGATGGACCGAGAAATACTCCTCGATTATGTTGTTCACCGAAGAGGCCACCACGCGGGGGCGCATCCTGGCCGTGACCTGCTCAAGAGGCACGTCGAAGAACTTCTCGAAATTCACGTAATGATAGTTCTGCAGGGCGATGAGGAACTCGTCGTCGTCGGTGACTTCCTTTCCCCTGAACGAGAGCTCCTCCAGCGTGCGGGTGCTCCTGTCGTAGACGATCCTGACACCCTTCGAGTACTGGTAGAACTCGGTGTGTCCCTCCCAGGCCTCGTCGCGCATGACGTAGCCTATCATGTGGCGGAACTCGCTGCCGCTGACCTTGAGCATCCACATCTGGTCGTCGAACGGCGTGTTCTCAATCATGTCCTGGTATTCCACGATGGGACCCATGGCCTTCTTGCGGATCGAACCCGACCCCATTATCATGATGTCGAAGCTGGAGTCCTCCTGGAGCAGGTCGGCGTAAAGGTTGCCCATCTCGGTCTCCTGGATGCGCGACGGGTGAGTCAGCTCCCTGGCGAAGCTCGTGACTATGCGGCGGTACTTCGCGTCCGTACGGCTCTTGTAGCTGTCTATGAGCTTCTCTATCGTCGGGCTTGTGGGCGATGTGGTCTCGTCGAGCTTCTGCAGTCTCCACCCGTACGACACGATCCTGCGGGCCTCGTCGTCGTACTCGATGTCGAAGCGCCCGATCTGCCCCGAGCCGGTCCCGGCCTGGACGATCGGGATGCCGTTCACCACCTCGGGCTCCTCCATGAAGGTGTGCGAGTGGCCGCCGATTATCATATCGACGCCCCAGTCGGGGTTGAGCATGGCGGCAAGCTCGCGGTCCTTCTCGATCCCTATGTGGGTCAGCAGGATGAGCATGTCGGTGTCCTTGGTCCGGTAGTTGTCGGCCACGATGCCGACCTCCTTGGCCGCCTCTATGACGTCGATGTACGAGCCGATGACCTTCTCGGCCTTGGTCGAATCTATGACGTCCTCGGTGAGCAGGCCTATGAACATGATCCGCATGCCGCCGACCTCGATGTTGATGTACGGGCTGAATATGCGGCTGTTGTTGAGGGTTATGTACAGGTCGGAGTTTATTATCGGAAATTTCGCGCACTTCTCGAGGAAGAGAAGGTGGGCAAGTCCGTAGTCGACCTCGTGGTTGCCGACCGTCGCGACGTCGGGGGCAAGCATGTTCATGAGCTCGATGGTCGACAGCCCCATGTACTCGGAATCTATCACGGAGCCGCGGAACATGTCGCCGGCAACGGCCAGGATGACGTTTTCCTCCTCCTCGCGGACCTTTCTGACATAGCCCGACAGCCTTGCGAGGCCGCCCGTGCTGACGCCGTTCGCGCCGGTCTTGGGGAGAAAGTCCCCGTGAATGTCATTGGAATGCAGTATGGTCAGTTTCTTGATCATGGCAGTCTCCTTTATAATTCAGATCAGGGTTCGTTGCTTCGGGTATCGTTGCTTCGGGTATCGTTGCTTACGGCATCGTTGCTTCGGGGATCCTTGTTTCTCCCGTCTCTCCTTGCGCGGACGAGCCGGACCGCGCCGGCCGCGGCGCAGACGGCCATCCCGGCGGCAAAGAACACGGCCGTGTCCAGCAGCGGCATCACGAACCGGGCCGTCTCCGGGGCTATCATCCCGAACGGATCCTCTACGACGAAGAACCAGTTGAAGAAGTGGTCGTATCCGCCTGACGTCCCGTTGTACACGGTGTTGCCTATGAGCGCCCAGACCGTCATGCCTGCGGTCACGGCAAGATAGCGGGGCCACGCGCGGAGCGCCGGCCGCTCAGGGTCGAACGCCAGCACCGTCAGGCCGTACACGGTCATTATGCCGTGGAACGCGAGGGTCTGCACCACCCGGTAGCAGAGCGGATGCACGGCGTGCCACATGACGCCGGCGGGATAGATCAGGTAGACAAGATTCGATATGAGGCCCAGCAGCGCGAATTGGGTGCGCCACGGCGACAGGGCCGCGATCCTCCGGCTGAGGAAGCACATTACGCACATGGCCGTGCACACGTGGAAGGGCAGCTTCTCGATGTCGATCTCGCCGTACGCGAGAGGCATGAGGAAAAAGTCCAGCACATAGAGGCCGAACGCCGCGCATATTATGCCGTCGGCCGCGCGGTCCCGGGCCTCCCGGTCCTTCTTTATCAGCACCGCCGTCACGGCCGCGGCCGCGGCAACGGTCAGAAGAATATATCCGATATGCCACGGACCGAAGCAGGTGAAGATCTCTCCCCCCTTCCTGTCCGAGAGCAGCCCGTGAAAGAACGGATACATTACAGTTCCCCGTCCGGCTCTTCCCCGTCGTCCCCGTCTCCGGCGACGATGCGTACGGCGATCCTCTCCTCGGGGTCGTCGATCCCGTTCTCGGCCAGGGCCTTGCTGCAGTTCTCGATGAGGTTGAAGTAGCTGTCCCAGTACGTCGGGGTCTCGCACCACGCCCGGACCGTGAAGATGTAGGTGTCGTCGTCCACGGCGGTCAGGCGGGCGAACGCCGCGGGCTCTTCGAGGATCCCCTCGGTGCCCTTGGCGGCATCGAGCAGGACCTTCTTCACGATATCCTGGTCTATGTCGTTCGTGATCTTGAAGTCCTGGTCGATGCGGCGTATCTTCTCGGCGGTGTAATTCGTCACGTTGGAGCTCATAAGGTCGCCGTTGGGTATCATGACGAGCTTGTTGTCCAGGGTGATCAGCTTGGTGTAGAAGATGGTGATCTCGCGGACGATGCCCTCGGCGCCCGACGTCTCAACATAGTCGCCTATGCGGAACGGCTTGAAGATGAGGATCAGGAAGCCGCCCGCCAGATTGGCAAGGGCGCCCTGAAAGGCCAGACCGACCGCGAGCCCGCCGGAGGCTATCAGCGCGGCGACGCTCGTCATAGGCACGCCCAGGATCTCGATGACGCCCACCAGCAACACTATGTACAGCACCACCTTGGCGATCTTCCCGATTATGTTCCTGACGGGCTCGTCGAGCCTTGTCTTCCCGAGGCTCTTTTTTATGACCTTGCAAAGCAGTTTTACGACCATGAAGCCGACGATGATGACGGCTATGGCCAGCAGCACCCTTCCGCCCGACGTCGTGCCGAGCTCGATGAGCTTGCTCATGAATTCTTCCATAATTGCCCTCCTTCGGGACCGTCAGAAGAACCTGACGGCCAGCGGATTCTGCGCGTGGACCGTCTCTATAACCTCTACGACCTTGGCCGCCATGGCGCAGGTCACGGAGACCGGTCTTCCCTCGGTTATGGCGTAATACATGTCCGAATAGATCCCGGCGGCCCCGACGTCCATGGCGTCGCCGGCGTACTCGCCCTGCTCCTCGTGGACGGCAAGCTTCTCCGAACAGTAGACAGGCATGCCGTTCTCGTCCCTCAGGGACTTCTCGACCACGGGCCGGGGGGGATTCTCGCCGTCGACTATGTACTTCAGCGAGTAGCGCTTCGGGCTGCTGACCAGGGTCCCCCGGGTGCCCTGGATCTTGAGCGTATAGCCCGGCGGGAAGGCGTCCGCGGAGCTGATCTCGATGTCGACCACCGGACCTCCGGCGGCCTCCAGTATGATCTTGGAATAATCGTCGCCGTCACCCGAGGTCAGCGCGGTCCCCAGCCTCGAATACGCCACTCTTATGCTGTCGTCGAAGCCGAGGAAGCCGAGCCCCATGGCTATGGGGTGCGGGCCGGTGTTGTATGTGCTGCCGGCGACCTTCTTCTGGAGCGTCTGCCAGTCCCATCTCCTCGCGAAGCCGCTGTAGACTATGCTCACCTGAAGCGGATCGCCGAGGACGCCGGAGGCTATCCTCCCGAGCGCGTCCGTGTAGAACGGGGCCTTCTGCGTGTTGTGAAACACCCCGAGGACGCAGCCGTTCCTGCGGGCGATGCCGTCAAGCGTCATGCACTCCATATATGTGCGGGCAAACGGCTTCTCGGAGAGCACGTTGAAGCCGTGCTCGAGCAGATCCCTGGTGACGGGGTAATGCTCGTCCGAATACGTCGCGTTGACGACGAGGTCGATCGAGTCCCTGTACGGGAACAGTTCCCTGTGATCGGAGAACACCAGGGCGCCGGGGTAGATCTCGGCTGCCTTCTTTCTCAGGACCTCGTCGCGGTCGACGGCTCCGAAGATCTCGAAATGCGTGTTCAGCGCGGAGAGAAGGAACTTTCCGTGAATGTTCTTTCCGCTTCTTCCCTGTCCGACTATTGCTACTTTCAGCTTTTTTTCCATCTCAACCGATGACCTTCCTTCCGCCGACGAAGACGTCGGTTATGTTTATCCCCTCGTCGAACGCCACGGCGTCCGCGTCGTATCCGGCCTCGAGCCTTCCTTTTTTCAGCCCCAGCAGTTCCGCCGGGACCGATGTTACCGCCGCGACGGCGTCCCTGAGCTCAAGGCCGCACTCGAACGCCAGCACCCGCACAAGCCTGTCCGAAGTGGCGACGCTCCCGGCGAAGGCCGAGCGGTCCGGCAGCTTGCAGACCCCGTCCTCGACTATGAAAGCGGTCCCGCTCATGACGCCCGAGGTCACGTCCGTACCGGCGATCTCGAGGCTGTCCGTCACGGCTATAACGCCGTCCCGGCCCTTTATCTTCAGCACCAGCCTTATGAGTTCGGGAGGAAGGTGCTTTCCGTCTGCAATTATCTCGACCTTAAGCCCGTCCATGAGGAACGCGCTCTCTATGACGCCCGGGATGCGGAAGCCGCCCGACCTTGTCACCGTCGAAGTGCAGGAGTACAGGTGGGTCACGAGCGAGCAGCCGCTCACGGCCGCCGTCTGCATGTCCCGGTACGTCGCGTCGGTGTGACCGGCCGAGGCAATTATCCCCCTGCCGGCGATATAGCGGCAGAACTCCCCGTCGGGATCGGTCTCCGGGGCGTATGTCCACCTGGCGAGGCAGTCGCCGTATTCGCGCACTATGCGCGTGTATTCGTCCCTGTCCGGCAGCTTGATGAAGTCCGGGCACTGGGCCCCGCTCTGCCGCGGCGAGAGATACGGCCCCTCCATGTGGGCCCCGAGGATAACAGGCAGCGCTCCGCCACCGCGGGCAGCCTCCCTTATGTCGCACAGGGCCTTCTCCATCCTTTCGACGGGGCCGGCGGAGACGGTCGGCATTATGGCCGTGGTGCCGTGCCTCATATGGAAGGCGCATCCCGCGGCGACGTCCCCGGCCGAGGACTCCGTGAAGGCGTGGCCGCCGGCTCCGTGGGTGTGGATGTCGATGAACCCCGGCGCGCGGTACCGCCCGTGAAGGTCCACGGTCTCCTCGCCCGGTCCTGGCGCGAGGTCGCGTCCGACGGCGGCGACGCGCCCGTCGCGCACGCGCACGGACGCGTCCAGCAAGTCGATGGCCGGCGAAATCACATGGGGATGTTCAAGCAGCACCATCTTGATTTCCTCGATTCGATCACTCCTCCCG
>JAEEGI010006426.1_pt1 | contig 26562 bp, 20 predicted proteins | sample 8958751 | NCBI WGS metagenome assembly JAEEGI01 (sample SAMN16246545, study PRJNA631951) | gut metagenome | biome: gut microbiome; feature: rumen; material: KS-attached | host: Bos | place: Iran: Karaj | collected 2018-10 | reverse complement strand
GAAGCAGCCGCCCACCTCATCGGGCATCCACGAGCGCATCTGTGCGGCATATACCCAACCCGTCTGCTGCGTTGCGATGGCACGCTCCTGACTGTAAGTCACGCCATCTACCTCAAAGTCCATGGGACGCCAGCGGTAAGGCACACCATAGGCTGTGGTGGCACCGGGATCCTTGGTCATGTCGAACGGCGTGCCCTCGAAGTGGTCACGCATCATTTCCTGCATGTCACGCACGCTGACCTTGCGGTCGGGCTTCACGTACAGGGGCATCACGTCGGCATCGGCTCTGGTCTTACCGTAGATGAATGGCAGATAAGCGTCCATGCCCTTGTGGAAACGGTTGAAGAAGCTCCACACACGGGCGTCGCAGCCACGCAGGGCACCGGCGTCAAACTTTTGGTAAACAGGCGCAAAGGCGAAGTCGGCATCCTTGCCGCTGTACAGACCTTTCTTCTTGGCGAACGAGATGACGTCCTTGCTGTACATGACGTTCTTCTTGTCCTTCATGTCAAACTTCCAGATGCGGGGATTGTTGGCATGGCCGGCGATGCAGTCGTCGGGAATGCGGATGGCTACCCAAACGGCACCGATCTCACCGGGACCCTTACCAATCATGTCCATGATCCAGATCTCATTGGGATCACCAATCGAGAACGACTCACCCTCGCTGGCATAGCCGTACTTGGCCACCAGTTCGGTCATACACTTGATGGCCTCGCGAGCGGTCTTGGAGCGCTGCAGGGCGATGTACATCAAGCTACCGTAGTCGATAATCGACCTGCCTGTGGTGTCCCACAGTTCCTCACGTCCACCCCAAGTGCTCTCGCCGATAGTCACCTGGTGCTCATTCATATTGCCGATAACAGCATAGGTGTGAGCAACCTCAGGGATCTCACCCAATGGCTTGCCACTGTCCCAATCGATGATTTTGCGCATGGATCCAGGCGCATGGTCGGCAGCAGGCAGATACTGCAAGTCACCATACAGCGTGTGGCTGTCGGCGGCATAAGTGATGATGGTCGAGCCATCTGCACTGGCGTTCTTTCCCACCAGCAGATTGGTGCACGCATCGGCAGCAGTCCATCCGGCAAAAGCCAGAACAGCCGCAGATAACAATTTCAAAGTCAGGTGTTTCATTTTTTCTTTTGGTTTTTAGTGATGTATATAATGAATTTTTTAGACACATGCTCAATTGCCCACGGGCACATCATAGCCTGTGAGCCGGTATGCCACCTTATAGGGTGTGGCCTGCTTGCGCGGCTGCGGCCCTGCATAGTAGTAGAAAAGCCGTTGCACGTCAAACGATTTGATGCTGACCAACTTGGTCTCACCCGGCTTGAGGTTCACAGGCACATTGACAGTGCGCTGCGTGAGCATCTCGCCATTCATGGTGGTGTAACGCATCAAAAGCCTCACAGCACTCATTCGGTGGCTCGTGTTGTTGGTGATGAAAAAGGATTCCTTGCTGTCGCTGGCCCGCTTGCTGTAGCCCTTGAGGGTCACGGCAGCAGGATCAACCGCGGCAAGGCTGTCGGGCAGCAGGTCATCTCCCGTCTCAAGAGTCATGACAGGCACCTCGGTCGAGCGCAGATTCTTGCGCGTTGTTTTGGTGCGGGCATCCAATTGGCTGACACACAACGATGCCATCACCAAAAACAGGAGGGGCGGAAGGGTTAAAATATCTTTAATTCTCAGTCTCATCACAGATAACGGATGCGGGTAAACGGGTTGCCATTGCCACCTTCAGGATAAATCTTGCGGAATCCGATTGGAGCCCTCTCACCCGTGACCTCGGGGATAATGCTCACACCATTGAACAGGGTGGGCAGGAAACGGGCGATGTTGACCCGCACCTTGACCTTCCAGTGTGGCGGATCGAATGTGAGCGACGTTGATGTCGAATTCAGTGTCGCCACACACTCCAGCGGTTTCTTCAGCGTGACCTTGTCGCGCTGACTGTAGAGCCACAGCTGGTACTTGTTGTCCACAGCGCTGGCGGCGATATAGCCGATGACCATTCCCGGCACCAGATTGATGTCGGGACAGTCGAGCAGGATGATGCGATAGCCGATGTTGTGTTTCCCCCTGTAACGCTCGATGCCCAGTGTCATCTCCTCGTTGGGATAATACCAGATGCCCTCAAGCGGCTGCATGTCGGTCTCGTCGAGCCTCACACGCATCGAGTCCACGTCAAGCCCTTGCAGAATGACCGACTTCTTGGGCACACCATTTGCCGCCACCGCCATGAGCGGCAGCATCAATAGCGACAATATGATTGCTAAACGGCGCATTCCGGCGATTTGAATCAATTAACCGTGGCAAAGCGGTAAATCACGCCCAAGCTGAGGATTTCCTTGAACTGCCAGTAGTTCCAGTCGTCATCCCTGGGGCGGGAGCGGTCAAATCTCAGATGCGTGTAGAGCTGCGTGGTCAGATACTTGCCGATGTGCAGGTCGAGCGTGTTCTCCCAATCGCCCTGAACATACTCATAGTTGGTGAACATGTAGAGCCTTGAGGAGAACGTCACATTAGGAGTGAAACGCCACAGCCATTTCGCCTCGAAGTTGCTACCGACGGTGCTCTTGCTGTGATGACCCGCATCGATACCGAAGCGTGTCGGATCGATGTCGGTGATATTGCGGCAATACTTCAGGTTATAGGAAATGGGCGCGATGGCCAGTGTGAACATGCGGTCATCGGCCTTCTTGTAGTTATAGGTCATACCAAGACCGATGTTGAGCTCGGCGGGCGACAAGAAGGCTGCAGTCATCGTGCGGGTGTTGACCTTGTAGTTGTTCAGGAACTGCGTCGTGAATTGCAGCATGGCACTGTAGTACCAATTCTTGACGGCTTTGTAACCGAGTTGTGACGAGAACAGGAAGTTGTCCTCGTTGATGAGGTATTTGCGAATGCTGTCGCCGTGAGTGGTGGCAACACCGAGCTTATAGGACAAGGCATTGTTGAACAACCAGTTGGGATGCATATCCTGATTGAGGTTGCAGTTCCAGTTGATGCTTCCGAGCAATGCCAGGTTGTTCTCTCCGCCCTGATACCAGTTGCCGCTGATGTAGGCCTGAGTGAACTGCAGCGATGCGTTGAACACGTGCAGCCAGTTGTGCAGCGGCAGTGCCGGAGCCTCGGGTGGCGTGACTTCCTCAACGACCACCTGTGCGGGCGTGATGGTGAGCATCGCCTGGCGCGGGTCACCCGGGATGACACCTTCGGGCGGAGCCTCTGGGAGGCGGGTGGCGTTATAAGCGACCAGCTGCGGGTTGTCAATCATCACGCGCTGCCTGAGCTGGTGCGTCCTGCTGGATTCTTCCTGTGCCTGAACAAGCCACTCGTCGCCGGCATCCAGGCTGTAGGGCCCTTGATTGCTCCTGACGACATGTGTCGAACCCTCGTAGTGGTCATAGACTAGCGGGGCATAGAGCATACCCGTCTTTTCCTCGTCCTTGCCGTCGTTGTCATTAGCAAGGACCGGTAATGCCATCGCTGCCATCAGCGCGAGCGTCAAACAGGCTTTAGTCGTGAACTGTTTCATAGGTCATCATGTTTTTGGAGGTCAATATTCATTATATCAAATCAGATGTCATAGAGTTGCTCGTCGCCACTTGAACGGCTTTCCTGACTCTTCTTGCTGTCTTGCTTGTCCTGCTGGTCGGCTTTGTGCTTGGGTTGCACCTTCTGGCGCTTGCGGTTGTGGTTGGGCTGCTGGTCCTTGTTTTCGGCAAAACTCTTAATCATGTCCTCAACAACTTCACGGTTGCCATACAGGTAATTGACCGTGACCTCGATGATGAGGTTTTGATTCTTGCTTACGATGTCGGCAATGATGGCCCGTGAGCCGTCGGGCATGGTGCCATCGATGCTGTAGGTTTTCTTGAAGCCCTTGACCTTGATTTTGCCTTCGTGCAAGTCATACATGCTGTAGCCCAGCGCCTTGCGTTGCAGATTCTCGGTGAGCATCTTTTTCTCATCGCCCTTGTCCTTGCTGTAGAGCTGCACGACCATCACCATGTCCTCCCACTGAATCTCAAACCTCGTGGGGCTGTTGAAGACGACAAAACCGTCTTCGGGGGTTTCAAACGAGAGGTCATACCGGCTCCAGTTGTAGATGGTCGCTCCCGCATCGGGGGCAGCAAAGCACAGCATCAGCAGGACCATTGCAACGGCCAGATGTCTCACCAGGTGTCTCTTGTTCATTTTCATCATTGCGGAGAATATCAAATCATTCTGTTAGATGTTTCACTTGTTCAAGGTAGCGTTTCCACTCCCTTTTGGAGCCGCGCCACACGTTCAGGTCCACTTTCCCGTCCACGCCATTGACGCTCCCCTCATGGCTGATTTGCTGGATGCGATGCGGCAGGTGAGACAGCAGGTCGGGACTGGTGAAGGAGCACAGCCACAAGTCGCAGTCGCCAAGCATGCCCTTGTAATACTTCTCGTAGCCGTCAAGATTGGTATAGATCATCACGTCATATCCCTTGTCATGCAGCAGCCCGATCATCTCGAGGACACGCTGCACCGCTGTCTCGCGGCTGATCGTGGCGCCGTTGCCCCAATCGTCCTCGAGGTCGATTACTATGGGCAGGTCGAGCGGCTTGTCACCGATGGCTGCCAGGAGGTTGTCGGCCTGCTCCTTTCCCGTTCGGTTCTTGCGGAAAAAATGATAGGCACCAACTGCCAGCCCGGCATCACGCGCCTTGCGGTAGTTGGTACTGAAGAGATCGTCAGTGTATGTCTTTCCCTCGGTGGCCTTGATGAAGACAAACTGGTAATTATCGTCCCTGACCTTCTCAAAGTCGATGACACCATTGTGCTTCGAGACGTCAATTCCCGCGATGGGATAGCGGAAGCGGTCCACATCGACCGAGTGAGGCAGAATATATCGCCAGCCCAGATAGGCAAGACCTGCCGCGACAATTGCAGCCGCTCCTAACAGGAGCAGCCACAATATGAAGTCCGGTTTTGTCTTAGTCTGTCGTTTACTCACTGGCAATCAATCTGTTAAAATATAGGTATGTCGCTCGTGCAGTTGACCCACTTGCGCTCAAACTCTTCCTGCGAAGTGGTGAAGAACATGATGCCCTGAATCAATGCGACGATGGCAGTGACTGGAGCCAGGATACCACACGACACCAGTGAAGCCAGCAGGAAGACAATGCCGCCGGTGTTTTTACCCAGGTAGAAGTAATGTACACCCAGGCTGCCGAGCAGGATAGCAAGCAGGCCGGCCAAGCCACGGCTCTTGCCCGAGGGGCCCTCGTCAAAGACGTTGCCTGTCGATGCCTGATTGGGCTGCTGATAGGCAAACTGCGGGGGCTGCTGATTAGGCTGCTCTGTGTAGGCCACATTGGTCTCGGCACCGCAATAGGGGCACTTCACACGGCTCACTTGATCTTGAGTGCTATACTGTTTTCCGCACTCGGGACAATGATGAATATACATAATCTTAGTCGTTTTATCACTAGTCGTTAGTCACTAGTTTTGGTTATTATTTGTTGTTCTTTCAACCATTAGACGCAACTGCACCCAAAAAGGTTGCAATTATCGTACCAAAAAACTCAACAATTCCCCACGCTAAGGTGCTAAGGTGCTAAGAAATAAATATTTTTATCGCGCTTGCGCGAGAAGTAAAACTAAAATTTTTGTTTAATTTCTCGGCCGTAGGCCGACAAAAAACTTTGCGGCTTAGCGTGAAGTCAAAGGCATCAGCGGCGGCGCTTGGCCTGCTGCTTTTGCATGGCTTGCTGCTGCTTCTGGGCTTCTTCGAGGCGCTGCATCCATTTCGACTTCTTCTTCGGCTTGGCGGCGTTGGCGGCCATCGTTGCGCGCACTTTGTCCTCGGTGACGAAGAGTCGGCAGCTGTAAGTCTGCAGAATGGTGATCAGCAACGAGATGAAGTAATAGTAGCTCAGTCCCGACGCGTAGTTGTTGAAGAACACGAGGAACATCAGCGGCATCAGATACATCATCCACTTCATGCCAGGCATGGACTGTGACTGCGCCTGCGACTTGGTGGTGATGTAGGTGTAGGCGATGTTGGTGATGGTCATCAACAGGCAGAACAGGCTGATGTGATTGCCGAAGGTACCCGAGATGAACGGGATGTGAGTCGACCACTCCACAATCTTGTCGGGGGCGCTCAAGTCATTGGCCCACAGGAACGACTGACCTCTCAACTCGATACTCGAGGGGAAGAAGGTGAACATCGCGATCAGGATGGGCATCTGCAGCAGCATGGGCATACAGCCGCTGAAGGGGCTTGCGCCGGCCTGGCGGTAAAGCTCCATCGTCTTCTGCTGCTTTTTGATCGCATCCTCCTGGTTGGGATACTTCTCGTTGATTTTGGCGATATCGGGGGCCAGGATGCGCATCTTGGCCTGCGAGATATAGGTCTTGTAGGTCAACGGCGACAAGACAATCTTCAGGATAATGGTCAGCACCAGGATGATGAGACCATAGTTGCTCATGAACTTGCCCAGCCAGTCAAACACCGGAATGATGATACCCGTATTGATCCAGCGGAAGAGTTTCCATCCCAGCGGGATGAGGTGCGTGAGCTTGAGGTCCTCCTTGGGCGAGAACTTGTCATAGCTCGAGAGCATGTGGTAGCGGTTCGGGCCCATGTAGAAGTAGAACGACGCGGGCACATCCTTGTCGCTGGAATAGGGCACCAGCGTGTGGATGTTAATGTCCTTGAGGTAGTTCTCATACTCGTCGGTGCCGCTCTCGGTGGCTCGGCTGGTCAACTGTGCGGTCGAGAAGACACTGTCGGTGATGAGCACGGTCGAGAAGAACTGGTTCTTGGCGCTGACCCATTTGAGTTTATCCTTAACCTCCTTCTCGTCGTTACCGCTCTCCTTGGTGTACTTCACGTCACCGTCCTTGCCGGCAAACTTGTAGTAGATGCCGCTGTTGCGCTCCTCGAACTGCTTGCCGAACTCATGGCGCGAGATCTTCTGATGCCAGTTGAGGTCCACCAGGTTGATGTTCAGCGGGATGACACGTGTCATGCTCTTCTGCACCATTTCCATGCGAACCATGTAGCTGCCGGGAACGAGGGTGTATTTGAGACCCCACTGCGCGCCGCCTTCGAGCTGCAGGTTCATGAGCACGGTGCTGTCGTTGAGCTTCTGGGGCTCGAAGAAGAAGTTCTTGGTCTCGAAGCGCTGGGTGTTGTTGCTCAGGGTGAAACTGTAGTCGTTGTCACCCTTGTCAAACAGCACGAGCTGCGGCATCTTGTAGGTCTTGTAGCCCTTGAGCGTCGCGCGCGCGATGATGCCGCCCTTGGTGCTGAGTTCCACCTTCAGCGAGTCGTTCTCGAGGGTGACCATCTGCTCTGAGCCCGTGAGTGCTGCGGCAAAGGAGCCGTTCTTGGCATACACGTCGAGTGCACGTTCCACTGCCTGCACGGCCAAGTTGTGCACCGCAGGGTTGCTGCTGGCATGCGCGGCGACCTCGTCCCACTGCACCGTGGTGTCGCCCACGGTGATGGTGCCGGTGATATTGCCGTCCTTGAGCGACAGGATGACGCCCTCGTTGTTAATGGCGGCATTCTCGGCGGGCATGTTCTCGAGCACGCTCTGCAGGTGCGCGAGTTGGTCGGTCGAGAGGGTATCGACAACGCCGGCGGCGATGTCTTGCCGCTGTTCAGCCTTCTGTACGGCGGCGATAGAGTCCATTTGTCGCTGACGCTCGGCCATCTCCGCCTCACTGGGTTTGTTCAACCACATGAAGCCAAAGATGACGACACCCATCAGCAACATTCCAATCAAAGTGTTCTTGTCCATATAATAATTACAGTTTTCAGTTGTCAGTTGTCAGTTTTTAGTTGTCAGTTTAGAGGAAAGGGCTGTAAGCATTTTATCAACCTCAACAATCAGTGAATTGGCATTTATGACATTGGTTTGATTTAAATAACCACATAAAATACACAATTCTAATTGTGTTGCTAATTCTCTTAGTGAACCGCGAGCGACTGACAAAAACCTCACAAATTCCTTCGAGGAGTCACGACCATGCCCTTCTGCTATATTAGAAGCAACCGAAACAACAGCACGACGCATCTGATCAGACAAGACATAAGTTTCCTCCCGAGGTAATAGCTTGACCAACGTATATACCTCTTTAGCAAGACTCATTGATTTTTGCCAGACTATTAAATCTCTAAAATCGCTCGATTTCATATTGATGAGTGTTCAATTTCAAGTTTTCAGTTGTCAGTTTTCAGTTCTCCATTTTGCAGGCGATGCTAATATCGCTAAAAACTGACAACTGAAAACTGACAACTTCATCATTGCGGGTTCCCCGCAATGATGGCATCGATGAAGGACATGAAGAGGGGGTGCGGGTTGAGCACGGTGCTGGAGTACTCGGGGTGGTACTGCGTGCCGATATACCAGCGGTGGCCGGTGAGTTCGATGACCTCGGCCAGGCCGCTCTCGGGGTTCGTTCCCGCAATAGTCATGCCCGCCGCCTCGAATTGCTTGCGATACTCGTCGTTGAACTCAAAGCGGTGGCGGTGACGCTCCTCGATGTCGGTCACCCCATAGGCCTGTGCAACTTTCGTGCCAGGCTTCACGCGGCAGGCGTAGGCGCCCAGACGCATTGTGCCACCCATGTTAGTGACCGTCTTCTGGTCCTCCATCAGGTCGATGACGTTGTGTGGCGTCTTGGCGTCCATCTCGGTGCTGTTGGCATCGGTGAGGCCCAACACGTTGCGTGCGAACTCGATGACCATGCACTGCATGCCCAGGCAGATGCCGAAGGTGGGCATGTCGTGCTCGCGGCACCAGCGCAGGGCGACGAACTTGCCCTCGATGCCTCGCTGGCCGAATCCCGGCGCGACGACGATGCCGTCGTGCCCCTGCAGCAGCTGCTCCACGTTGCCGTCGTTGATCTGCTCGCTGTTGATGTAGTCGAGCTTCAGGCGCCGGTCATGATAGGCGCAGGCGTGCAGCAGGCTCTCGTCGATGCTCTTGTAGGCATCCTGCAACGAGACATACTTGCCCACGAGGCCGATGCGCACTTCCTGTGTGGCGCCCTTGAGCTTGGCCAGGAACTCGTTCCACTTCGTCAGGTCGGGCTCGCCCTTGACCTCCAGCCCCGTCTTCTCGATGATGATGTTGTCCAGGCGCTGCTCGTGCATCTTGAGGGGCACCTCGTAGATGGTGGGCACGTCAAGCGACTGCACCACCGCGTCGGCACTCACGTTGCAGAACTGCGCCACCTTCTTGAGCATGGTGGGCGGCAGTTGGTGCTCGGTGCGCAGCACCAGGATGTCGGGCTGGATACCCTCTTGCTGCAACAGTTTGACGCTGTGCTGTGTGGGCTTGGTCTTGAGCTCCTTGGCAGCGCTGATGTAGGGGACATAGGTCAAGTGCACACAGATGCAGCGGCGGCCCAATTCCCAGCGCAGCTGACGGATGGCCTCGATGAAAGGCAATGCCTCGATATCGCCCACAGTGCCGCCAATCTCGGTGATAACGAAGTCATACTTGCCGGTGGTTCCCAGCAGCTTGACGTCGCGCTTGATCTCGTCGGTGATGTGGGGGATGATCTGGACCGTCTTGCCCAGATAGTCACCGCGGCGCTCCTTGTCGATGACGCTCTGATAGACGCGGCCCGTGGTGACGTTATTGGCACGGGTGGTCTTGATGTTGGTGAAGCGCTCGTAGTGGCCCAAGTCCAAATCGGCCTCATGTCCATCGACAGTGACGTAGCACTCGCCGTGCTCATAGGGGTTCAACGTGCCCGGGTCGATGTTGATGTAGGGGTCAAACTTCTGACAGGTGACGCTGTATCCGCGAGAGAGCAGCAGCCGTGCGATGCTCGAGGCGATGATGCCCTTTCCCAGCGACGAGACCACGCCGCCGGTGACGAAAATGTATCTTGTTTCCACTTCCTTACTCATTATTATATAATAACCTGCAAAGATACTAAAAAAAAATCGTGAGTGACGACTTCAACTCCAGAAATTCATAGCGCCACCAACAAAACAGGCTCCCCGCGCCTCTTTGCCCCACGCCAAAACGCCAAGATATTATTGCCCTAACGGGCAAGAAATCAAACAAATCTTAAACAAATCGAACAATTTTTTTTATTTGATTGATTTGAAACAGATTTGTTCGATTTCTCGGCCGCCAGGCCGATCCTTTATTCTCGGCATGGTGGGGGGGATGAAAAAAAGGCGGCCCCGCAGTGGGGTCGCCCTTTTTTTAAAAGCTAATTGCTTAAGGCTTAAAGCTCAATTACTTGATAACCTTAACAGCGCTGGTGGTGCCGTCGGTGTAGGTGGTAACAACGATGGTTACACCATTAGCCTCCTGCATCTCCTGACCAGCCATGTTGAAGTAGCGAACGCCAGCAACAGCCTTCTCACCGTTCAGCTCGTTAACTGCGGTGGGATCGGGCTGGGTGTTCTCGTCAAGGGTAACGATAACCTCAACGGTGTTGCTCGGATCCTTACCATCAGCCTGAGCGTAAACTACGACGTGGTAGGTACCGAATTCATCAATAACGACGGGCTCGGTGTACTCTTCGTAGGTCAGACCACCATCAAGGCTGATGTAGATCTTAGAATCGGGATCGTTAGCATTGGGGGTGCAAGTGATGGTGTAGATCTGATCACCAGGAGTAGCCTGAACGCTAGGAGCACCGGTCTTCTCCAGAGGAGTTACGGGCTTAGCGGGAATCTCGATCATGGTCTCAGTAGCATCACCAGGAGTTACGACGTCATAACCAGTAGCGGTAGCGGTAGCATAAGCGTTTACATAGTCAACTGCATCGCCGAAGGGGATCTCAACCGAGCAAGTTCCGGTGCCAGAAGTCTCAGCTACGGTGCCATTAGCGCCGGTCACCTTCAGGGTAACGTTGCCCTCACCGGTAGCGGTGATGGTTACAACCTGATTGTCATTGTCAACATCAACAGTGATCACGGGATCAGGAGTCTGATAGGTGGTGGGATCCTTAGCGGGAACTACAACTTCCTTTGCATCAGACCAAGCGATCTCATACTGAACCTCATTCTCGGGATCAACGTCGAGGTTGCTAGCCTTGAAGGTCATAGTGATGGGCTCCTCACCATAAGCGGGACGAGCGATCTCATAAGGATTGTCACAATCAACAAATGCCTTAGCACCATTGTCAAGGTACAGAGTAACGGTACCGGTACCGGTAGCCTCTACGGTGTAAACATCATCACCAGGAGTTACAACGATGCTGGGCTTGTTCGAAGGAGTCAAAGCCTTAGCGGGAACGGTAACGGTCGTCTCAACAGTTGCACTGTTCTCATCCTCACCTGCACCAGCTACGGTGTAAGCCTTGAAGGTGATGGTCTGCTCCTCGTAGGTCTGATTAACGGTGTAGGGGTTCGAAACCTCCTCGTCACCAATCATCAGGACAACATCGTGGCCCTCGCAAACAGCCTCCATAGTGAAGCTCTGATCACTCCAATCGAAGGTGGGCTCGGGAGCAACAACGGGGGTGGGAGGAGTCTCCGGGCCGATCAGGATGCTCTCCTCAGCATAGGGATTCTCAGTACCCTTTACCCAAGGAGTTACGTCGGGACGCTCGTCAGCACCGCAAGAGACAGCAGTGGTAAAGGTGATGCTACCAGTACCATCGTAGTTCTCATCAACATTGAGATAGAGAACAATCATCTCATCATACTCACCAGGTAACCACTTCAAGGCACCATAGGCTACCCATGCGCCATCAACCTCGTAGTAGCCATTAATCGTATTAGCAGCAATGAACGAACCTTTATTGCCATCAATGTTCTGCATCAATGGAGAGTCAAAATTTTTGCTCCTACCTCTACTATCAATGTAAGAGATAGACATGTCTGCACCTGCATCCATCTCATCACCATCAAAAGTAATGCCATCGGGAAGGGTGATGTCAACCTGCCATGCACTGATTGCGTAATCGGTCAGATGCATCTTAACGGGCACCTCGATAGCGCCGGTCTGGCCATAGAAGTTGTCCACATAGAAGCGGCACTCTGCAGCCTGAAGGCTACCAACTGCCAACAAGGCAACTAAAGTAAATAAAAATTTCTTCATAAATGAATTAATTTAAATTAATAATTATAAAGTGAATAAAAACAATAAATCTCACATTTTAATGGGGGTTGATCATTTTTTGATTTTTCAAAGAGCTCCGGATAAACTGTACTTTCGTGTGGTAATAATCATTTGTCGATGATAAGATAAAGTTTTTATTTCCTTTATACTATAGCCAGACAGGTGCATCCTGCCAACCGGCAAGACGTGCCAAAACGGTCGCAAAAGCGAGCCAAATGTCTGATGCTACGGTCAATTTTTTCATATTATAGGCCCAATCGGTTTCTTAGCAGGTTTATCTTGTTCTGCAAAATTAGGCCTTTTTTTTGAACCAGCAAAGAAAAATTGATTTTTTTTCAAAAAATGTTTCAAGAGAACTCATGATGGAGGGAAAGTGCTCCAGTGATTCCAGCCCATCCATTCACTCCAGTTTTTTCTTGAGGCGGGCAATCTCTTGTTTCAAGGTGGCAATTTCTTGTTCCTGCTGTTCGATGATCTGGCGCTGGGTGGCACGTTGTCCCAAGCGCGCAGCTGTCATCCGCTCGCGGATTCCGCCCTCGGTGGTGAATTCACGGTCCTTGCGCTCAATATAGGTAGCTAAGGCTTTATCCACTTGATGGCACAGGCACAACGCCAGATTAGCCATCTCCTCGGCATTCAGTCTGGTGAGAAGGCCCTTAAAGTCCTCATAACAGTAATGCTTGCGGCAGAAATCCAGCATCATCTCATATCGCCCATATCCCGACTGCCACTGCTGCAGTCCACAATGCTTGAGATAGTCCTGGTAGTCCTCGCGCAGCTCGCAAATGCTACCTTTTGCGGTATTGAGCAGCTTGATTTCAATCTCCATGCTTGCACGCCCATCTACACTTCCCTCGACGATGTTCTGTTTGCCACTGCGGGCGGCCTGAACCATCTGATCGACAGTGCGGTCTCCCCATGGTTTGAAATAGCGTTTACAGAAGACTTGAGTCAGTTGATACAGGACGTCGGTGCGCTGATAGAATCTCAGGTTCTTGTAATTGGTGCGCTTGCGCAACACACTTGCCGTGCCGTCACCGTAGTGGTTCACGTCACGCCTGCCGAGCTTGTCGTTATCGTCAATGGTGGTCATCTTTTACATGAATTGTCGGGCAAAGATAGTGATTATTTTAAAAAGAAGAAACTGGAGAAGCTGGAAAAACTGAAGTGTGTCTTACCCTGAAAAACGTTGAATAAAAAACAACGTTTAATAATGGTAGAACAAGTAGATTTAGAGTTTCAAAAGCTGTTGATGTCTCGCAAACGGCATCTGACTGAGGAAGAGAAACGCCAAATTGTGACGGATTATCTGTCAAGAAGCTGTACAGTTGAGCAATTATGTAAAAGATATGGCGTCGGCCATAGCTCGGTTTACAAATGGATTAGTAACTTTGCGGCCGTGGGGCATTGCCGGCGGAAAGTCCGCACCGCAGCCCGATGCAAACAAAATCCGTTGCCTATGGCCAAGAAACAGCAGAAAACAACAGAGACGGATGCCGAAGAGCTGGCCCGCCTAAGGGAAGAGAATCGGCGTCTGTCGGAAGCCCTGAAGATGGCCGAGTGGATGAACCACGCCAAGGACGTGATGATCGACGAGGCGGAGAAAACGTTCAACATCCCGATCAGAAAAAAATCTGGTGCCAAACAGTGAAGAGGCTTGCCGCAGAGAAGGTCAAGGGCCAAACCATGGGCCTTCTCTGCAGGCTGTTTGGCAAGAGCTGGCAGGCCTATTATCAGCACAAGGAGACGTTAGGCAAGCAACGGCTGAAGGAAGAGATGGTCGTCCAGTTCGTCAAGGAGACACGCCGCCTTGACCCGGGCATCGGTGGCGCGAAGCTGCATCACATGTACCTTGAGCGCTTTGGCCGCGGCTATGAGCATATGGTCGGCCGTGACAAGATGGAGGCCATCATCGCAAAGAACGGCCTGAACGTGAGGCGGCCCAGGCACCGTCCCCGCACGACGGACTCCACCCACGGGTTGCCGACATACCCCGACCTGACCAGGGAACTCATCCCTGAGCGCAAGAACCAGCTCTGGGTGACGGACATCACCTATATACCGGTATGGCTCAGCGATGACGAATACGCCTTCTGCTATCTGTCGATGATCACGGACTGCTACACAAAGGAAATCATCGGCTGGTACGTGGGCGAGACGCTGGAGTCCTGGTGCAGCGTGGAATGCCTCACGCAGGCCCTCGGCACCTTGGGCGAGGAAAAGCCCACGGGTCTCATCCACCACTCGGACAGGGGCGTGCAGTACGTCAGCGCGGCCTACACGTCCCTGCTGCTCGATGCCGGCATCAGCATCAGCATGACCGAGAGCGGAGACCCCAAAGACAACGCCGTGGCCGAGCGCCAGAACGGCACCATCAAGAACGAGTTGCTCAAGGATGTCAGATGCCGCACCATAGGCGAGGTCAGGAAGGCCGTTGGCAAGGCTATCGAGTTCTACAACAACGAGCGACCACACATGTCGCTGAACAATCTCACGCCCCGTCGCGCGGCTGCCTGTACAGGCAGGCTACAGAAAAGATGGACCAGCTACAGAGAAAAACATCTCGAAAGCTTGGAGATTAAAGAAGGTGCTTGTACCTTTGCGCCACAAACCCTGAAAACGATTGAACGGCGTTCCGCGGTGCCGATTCAATAAAAACAAGGGTTTAGAGTTAATAGTCAACTCCCTGCAGGGTTAAGCGAAAAACCATTCAACTTCTGTCAGGGATAAGGTAAAATCCATTCAACTTTTTTTAGGGTACTACAGATGTCACAGAAGAACGTTTTTCCGTTTTTCCACTTGGCACTCACAGCCACCAGATTGCCCTTGGGCAGGGTGGGCACGTCGCCGATGCGGATGAGGTACTCGGGTTCGGGATAATCGACGTTGCCGTCGATAACATACTTCTCTTTGATGCTGGTGAATTTTTTTTTAGCCTGTGCTTCGGCTAGCAGTTGGGCTTGCCACCTGTCTTCAATTGGCATGTCATTCATGATAAAAAGGATTTAAAATTTTAACAAAAAGAATGTGTATTTCATGTTTCCGGCTGCAAAGATAAGGTAAAAATACCACGATTTGCAAGAATAATGGCTTGAAAAATTGACAAAACACCAAATGACTACCGATATTGGTAGTCATTTATCGGGTGCATTGGTGGCGGTTATCTCAAGATGGTGGCGTTGCCGTTGAAAGCGCAAATCTCGGCGGCAAGATGGTTCATGTTGTGGAAACGGTTGTAGTCGGTGTCGGCAGGCACCCCGTTGACCTCGGCCATGGCATCGAGCCCCCATGGTGCGAGAATGAGCAGGCTGCCGTTAGCGCAGGCCTCAAATCGCATCCGCTCGGGTTTCCAATAGTCTGTGATGGGCTCTTTCTGGATATGGATGAGGGGATAACCGTTCTTGAGGCATTCGTTTTTCATCATCAGTTCGCCACGTGAGATGCCTGGGGTGACAATGACGGTTGCCCCACCGATGATGGCATCTACCCATTGCTGACGTTGGCGGGCATAGTCGGCCGTGGTCTCGTAGGGCTCCCTGGTGACGGGATGCCGGCGGTGGCATTGCACCTGCACTTTGCTGGGCCACCGCAGCAGGAAAAGATTGCCAAAGATGCCATAGTCGCGCCCTCCAATCTGGACATGCAGGCTGCGCTGCATCAACTGGGGCAAGGCACGGCGTAAAATGGCGCGGCGCGGGTTGTCGTGGACGTAGGCAATCATGGCTTGGCGGTGGCGCTGGTCGAGGCACACCGTGTCGTCGTAATTGTCGTCGAACAGCGGCTGCAGCTCCCTGCCCACCAGGGTGTAGTATTCCTGCCGCTGCCGCTTGGACATGGCACGGATGAGGGCGCCCTCGTTGTCGTGGAGGGGGGCCTTTTCGCGCAGCCATGCCGGGGCTTGCGTGCTGCTGCAATCGACCGAGATCGGTCGATTGATGGAATGGCCGTTCCCCTGTTGCTGCTGCCAGTGGCTGGTGCACGTCGCCTTGAAGGCCTGGATGATGTCGCCCAGGCTCCACTGCATGGGCTCGAGCACCTCGAGCACGCCGTGGAAATGGTCGGGCATGCACACGCAGGCATGTACCGCCACACGATTGCCATGAGCCGTCTGCCGATTGGGCGTCGCTTCCCACGCCTGCTTCACCACATGCCCCAGCGGTGAGAGCGCCACCTGGGGTTGCCTGGCATCATCGCCCAAGCGCCCTAGCAGCGGCAACCTGTCGCTCACCACCAGCGTGATGAGGTAGGTCCCCCGGCCGTAATAGTCGTGGCCCGGATTGCGAGGGCGATAGGATGACATTGTCATTATTACAGGTACTTCTCCTTGAACTCAGCTATTGCTGTTGTTGATTTGCTCACACATTGTTCTGCAAAGATACAAAAAGTATCACACTTTACCTTATTTTATTAAGAAAAACCGGCATTCCTCATGCTGGACCAGCGACGAGTCATTAAAAACTGGCGCCTGGTTACCAATGGCTAAAAACTTTTCACTACCTTTGCAGTCTGAAATCAGGTTTAACAACTTTAATTAGGTAAAATATTCTATGGCAAAGAAAGCATTATTGATGATATTAGACGGTTGGGGCGAAGGTCCCAAGGGTCACAGCAACGCGATTTACAGTACTCCGACTCCCTATCTTGACTTCCTGCGGGCTGCATATCCGCACAGCACGCTGCGTGCTTGTGGCGAGGACGTGGGTCTGCCCGACGGACAGATGGGCAACAGCGAGGTGGGTCACCTGAACATCGGTGGCGGCCGCGTCGTCTATCAAGACCTGGTGAAAATCAACCGCAGCATCGCCGATGGCTCAATCCTCAAGAACCCTGAGGTAGTCAGCGCCTACACTTACGCTCGTGACAACGGCAAGTCGTTGCACATCATGGGCCTGACCAGCACCGGTGGCGTGCACAGTTCACAGGAGCACCTGATGGCATTGTGCGACATCGCCAAGGAGTATGGTTTGGAGAAGGTGTTTGTGCACTGCTTCATGGACGGACGAGACACCGACCCCGAGAGCGGCAAGGGCTTTGTGAACACCGTGGCCCAGCACTGCAAGCAGAGCGCCGGCACCGTGGCAACGGTCATCGGCCGCTACTATGCCATGGACCGCAACAACAATTGGGACCGCATCAAGGTCGCCTACGACATGCTCACCCAGGGCATCGGCAAGCAGACCGATGACGTGGTGAGGGCCATCCAGGAGTCCTATGACGAGGGTGTGACCGACGAGTTCATCAAACCCATTGTCAACAAGAATGTTGACGGCCGCATCCAGGAGGGTGATGTGGTGATCTTCTTCAACTTCCGTAATGACCGTGCCAAGCAAATCACCATTGCGCTGACTCAAGAGGACAAGCCCGAGGACGGCATGAAGGTGGTGCCGGGCCTGCAGTACTACTGCATGACACCCTATGACCCGACGTTCAAGGACATGCACATCCTTTTCCCCAAGGAGAATGTGGACAACACGCTGTCAGAGTACCTGTCAAGCCTGGGCAAGCGCCAACTGCACATCGCCGAGACCGAGAAATATGCTCACGTGACATTCTTCTTCGGTGGCGGACGCGAGCAGCCCTTCGAGGGCGAAGACCGCATCCTGGTTCCGTCGCCCGATGTGGCCACCTATGACCTGAAGCCCGAGATGAGCGCACCTGAGGTCTGCGAAAAACTGGTAGCAGCCATCCGCGAGGACAAGTACGACTTCATCGTTGTGAACTATGCCAACGGCGACATGGTGGGACACACGGGTGTCTATGATGCCATCTGCAAGGCCGTCAAGACCATCGACCGCTGTGTCCACGACACAGTCGAGGCTGCACGCGCCACGGGCTATGAGGTCATCATCATCGCCGACCATGGCAATGCCGACCACGCCATCAACACCGACGGCACCGCCAACACGGCTCACTCGCTGAATCCGGTGCCCATCATCTATGTCACCGAGGATCCTGAACTCATCATCAACAACGGTCGCCTGGCCGACGTTGCTCCCAGCATCCTCCAAATCATGGGGCTGCCTCAGCCCAAGGAGATGACCGGCCACGGCCTCATCGACGTGACCAAGTGACCGTCGCAGAGAGGTAACACTCAGGTAGATATAAGCAAATCAGCCCATCCCGAAAGGTGGGCTGATTTTGTTATACTGTCATGACGAGTGTCAGAGTTGCAACAGCTTGTCGATCAGCAGTGTCAGGTCGTCAATAGTCACGATGCTATCGCCGTTCAAATCGCTGTTCATCAGCTTGATGTTTGACGAATCCCCGTTGAGAAGATAATCAATCATGATTGTCACGTCAGTGATCGAAACAGTCTTGTCACCATCAACGTCACCCAACAGGAATCCCATTTGGGAAAGCACGTACCTCATTCCTGCCAAGGCGTCAATCTTGCCGTTAGGACCGAATTCCGCGCCTCTGGGGCCATTAGTGAAACTGTCGTGGATAGCGGTTTGGGCAAGGATATTCTTGACTTGAGCGACCGACAGTCTCGGGTTCGCCTGCAACCACAATGCGATAATGCCAGCAACAGTGGGGGCAGCCATCGACGTTCCGCTCATCACGCACCAGTAGTTGCCGTTCTGGTACATCACGACACTCGGGTCACTCAGTGTGGATTGAGAGCAGTATCGGCTGCATGCTCCGACAACGTCAATGCCCGGGGCGCAAATGGTGGGCAATGCCTCGCCGGTGGGGCCGGAACCAAACGCCTGATAACTGGAGAAGGAGGCGACATTGCCAAGCGTCTCGGAGTAATCGTAAACAATCCTGTTCGCGGCCAGCGAGAAGTAGGAATTGCGGGCAGAATAGGCACCAGCCGAGATGATGGAGTCGCCGACAGCGTAGGTGCCAATGCTGCACGAGTCACTGCCAGCCCTGTAGAAGTTGGGCACGACTTCGCCGCTGGTCGTGGTGACCTTTTTGTTGAAACCGCTGAAACCTGTCCCTGTGATGCCGGCCCAAGCGTCAACTTCAAAGGGTGTCGCCCGGCGGGGATAGATGCTGACTCCCAAGGCATAGCGGCTCTTCTTTTGGCCACCCGACATGGTGTATTCATGACAAATCAGGTTGTGAATCGAGACATTCAGGTGGTATTTCTTGCCTGCAGAGGCATAGATGGGATTTCCGGTGATGGTGCCGACAGTGTCTGCAGCGGTGTAGCAATCGTAGAAACCTGCTAAATCCCTGTGGGTGATAGTCGTTTTGGAAGACAGCTGTTCGCTTTCCCAAACTATCTGGCCTGTCGTCTTGTCTAGGACGTGAAATTTGAAATAGAAGTTAGCATTGGAAGCTCTAACCCAGAATTCCGAGGAATGGCCAGTGTAGAGGTAAGTGGAGTCACCGTTGACATTATTGCGGGACTTGAACATGGCATTCATCGGTTTGGATTGGCTGGCTGTTCCGTGGGTATAGAAACTCTTACCTTTGTTGTTGCCGGCAGCGATGACAAAGATGCGGCCTGGTCCCATGACCTTTTTGATTGCGTTAGACAGGTAGTCGCTTCCATCATGCTGTCCGTTGGGTGTACTGATGCTGAGGCTCATCACACATGGTTTGCCAACACTGTCGGCATAGCTGTCGATGTATCTGACACAGTTGGCCACCTCAACGGCCGAGATGCTACCGTCGAGCACACTGATGGAGCACAACACGATGTCGGCTCCCGGTGCCATGCCACCATATCCATTGACATGCGATCCGGCAGCAATGCTGGTTGTGTGAGTGCCGTGACTGCCAGCGGAGTTGTCTGTCGTGAGGCTGTAGATCTCATCATCCATGAACACCGATCCGGGAAGCCTGTAGTTCCCATTATTGTAGGTGGCTTTGTGTCCGGAATTATCGGTCGTGCTATATAGCCTGAGGATGCGCAGTTTAGAGACATCATCATTTCTCCTGAAAGCACGATGGTTGTAGTCAAACCCGGCATCGATGACACCGACAATCACTCCAGAACCGTCAAAGCCTCTGGCCCATTCGCCGGGGAGGCCTTGCTGCACTTGGAGGGCATGAGTCGCACTCATGGTGCTGTCGGTGGCAAGTTCCATCCGGCGGCTGACTTCAACGTCTTCAATCCCAGGCAGACGAGAAATTGCAGCCAAGCGGTCCAGTGGCACCTGTGCAGTGAGGAAATCGTCAAAGACGTTGTTCACAAACACGCCTTGACTCTGGAGCATGGAAATCACACCAGGGCTTTTGTAGGCAATGAACACGTCAACCATTTCTTGACCGTCAATCATTCTTGCCGGGAAGAATGGTGACGTTTCAATCATCATTGAGGCAGATGACTTTCCAGCGATGCGTTGGCAATACTGATAATCGTCGAGAAACTGCTGCACCGATGCTGGCAACAGGCTTTGAGCCGATGTGGCTAAAACTGCTGCGGTCAAGAATAGTGCAATTAACAATACTTTTTTCATGTGGGTAGTATTTGATTTAGTTATTGATCCCCTTCATTATTTGAGTAGCCGAGCAGGTAGTCGATGAGCCAAGTGACGTCGTTGATGTCAACCACACCGTCAACATCCACGTCACCGGCTTCAGGAACGACTAGCGAGTCGAGTTTCAACAAGTAGTCAATCATCAATGTGACATCATTAATGTCAACGATGCCGTCTCCGTCGACATCACCCATGATGATGACAGGATCTTCGATGCCGAGCAACAACCTGGCTCCAGCCATTGCGTCAATCTTGCCGTATGCACCGTAGCGCACACCGTAGATGGGATTCTCGGTAAAGGCATCTCTTCTTGCCGTTTGAGCCAAAATGTTCTTGATGTTTTTGGGTGAGAGCTCTGGATTGATTTGCAGCCATTGGGCGATGATTCCAGCTACCGTTGGAGCCGCCATCGATGTGCCACTCAAAACACCCCAATAGCTGCCGTCTCCTGAACGTGCCACCAACGAAGGATTGTAATCGGCAAAATAGGAATATCGGCTGCCGGCTGCAATGACATTATATCCGGGAGCAACAACCGTGGGCAATGCATAGCCCGTGGGACCAGCTCCAGGCGACTGGTAACTTGAGAAGTTGGTGTAGCCTCCGACCGTGGCGTTTTCGATAATAAGTGAGTCCAACGGTAAACAGTAGTAACTGTTGCGGCCCACATAGGCTCCGGCCGAGATGATTGAGTCGTTAACGGCATAGGTGCCAATGGAACATTCGTTCAGTGGTTGGGCGTAGAATCCTTGCACGTATTGGGTCACAACACTGTCCTCATTGATAACCTTGTCGACGTACACGCCGTCAAGCCAGTTTCGTCGCCCTATACTGAGACCCATCCAGGAATCGACATGGATACTGTCGGCAGATTGGCTGCTGAGGATAGAGGGCGGATAGACCGAAATGCCAATCTGGTATCGGCTGGAGATATAACCAGATGCATTAACAGTATTGGACTTGCAACGCAGGTTATAGATGTAAGTCTTCATGTCATACTTACCAGTGTTGCCGCTGTAAGAAATGACAGCGTTGAGGCGACCGATGCTGTCCTTATTCAAATTGGGCTCGAAATAATCGCTGATTTCGGATGAGTAGATTGTGTCAACTCCTGTGATGTTTCTTGATTCCCAGACAATTCGCTTGGTCTGCTTATCAAGGATGTGGAATCTAACCACAGGCCGGGTCGATTTTTTCCTGGGCCAACTGTCAATCCAAATGCCATCGTAGTAGTAAGAGTCGTCGGCATTGAGATTGGCATTATTGCATCCAACGAGCATATTGAAGGGCTTATCATGCAAGGCATTGCCGTGGCAGTAATCTTGGTTAACGCCATTGTTGCCGGCGGCAATCACGAAAATCCGGCCAGGTCCTACACTTTGAGCAATGGCCTTGGACATGTAATCGTTTCCGTCATGAGGACCGTAGGATGTGCTGACACTCAGGCTGATAACACATGGTTTGTTAACACTGTCGGCGTAGGTGTAGATGTATTTCATGCAGTTGACAATCTCTGACTCTCGAACAGTGATACTCAGGAAACGAGGCACAGCCAGGACAATGTCAGCTCCTGGTGCCATGCCGCCATAGCCGTTGAAGTGTCGTCCTGCGGCGATACTGGCGGTGTGGGTCCCGTGAGTGCCGCCATAATAGTCAGTCTTCAGTGACAAGATTTCATCGCCCATGAACACAGAGCCCCTCATGGTGTTGCCATTAACGATGACGGGGTGACCTGTCGAGTCGTTTGCATCATAAACTCTAACAATGCGTGTTTGGCTTGGATCCTCGCTGTTGCGGAAAGCGTAGTGCTGGTAGTCAAAACCAAAATCGATGATACCCACAATAACACCAGTGCCGTCATAGGCTTGGGGCAATCCGAAATCAGTCCCGTTGAGCACCTGACCAGCGAGTGTCTGGCTCAATGTGCTGTCGGTGCACAATTCCAGCATGCGGCTGACCTGGATGTCATTTACACCGGCTATGTCCTCGACATGCGTCAAGCGATTCAGCGGAATCAAGGCGGTCACGAAACCATCAAACTTGGAATTCACAATCACGCCATATGCCTCCAAGACAGGTATCACGTTCTCGTCATCGATGCCGATGAAGGCGTCAACCATCTCCACTCCGTTGATGGTTTGTGGCGGTGCGAACTCTGTTGATAGCGACTTGAGAGCTTCGGTCCTGTTTTCGGCCTGCAGGCGATGACGTGTCGCCTGTTCATCGAGATACTGCCTCAAGTGTAGGGAATTTGGGGTCAACAACTGGGCTACTGCCGTGGTTATAGTCAACATGGCCAACATGGCCCATATTATCCTTTTCATTGAATCAATCTTTTAGTTATTAATCGCAAAGGTAATTAATTAATCCAAAAACCACAAAATCTTTCCAGGACTGATGCTTCATTTTATCACAATCAATCGGTCTCAGTTATGATTGAGCAGCACATCAATCAATGAGGTCACATCGTTGATGGTGATTTCTCCATCAACATCCAAGTCAGCGTTAATGGAGTTGAAAACCTCGATGTGAGTTCCGAGCAGGAAGTCGATGAGCGTTGTCACGTCGTTGATATCGATACTGCCATCCTCATTCACATCACCATGAACGATTGAAGGCTCGTTCGGAATGAGGTCGAGTTTGAAAGTCAGGTCATTCAGATTAAAAGTGATGAGATAGTCACTGCCGTCACCTGTGAAGAAATATGAGTAATTGTTGTTGCGTTTGGCTGTCGTGTATTGGGTGCCAGTGGTGATGGTTGTCGTTGCTGTTGGGCCAAAGCGATAAGTGCTATTGAAGGCGGTCCAGTCATTATTCCAAAGGTCGGGTCCGCCATCGGCAAACACAAAATAAATCGGGGCATTAATGGTCAGCGTGTCTACATAGGTACCATTACCCAAGTCGGTCATTTTGCTCAATGGCTCTGTAAGACTCCAGTCGCCCTCGCCACCGACGATGTAAATACTAGTAGAAGGCTCTTCTCCACCACCGTCCAGAAATTTAACGGCCTCGAACAATGCGTCCATGATTTGTCCGTTCTGATTGTCCCACCATCCACAGTTATACCAGTCTGTGGTGACATGGTTGGTGTAGTTGATGCCATACTCGTTGGCCTCGGGGAACCACCAGTACAGTCCATTGACAGTGCTGTGGGCGTTAAGGGTGGTCACAAGCGCTTGGGTGAATGCCTTTTGGCCTGCCTCGGTGGCGGGCCATGTCGATTGCAGATCATAAGTGGCTCCGCTCGGATAATAGGCATGTGGATAACCCGTTTCGACGATTTGGATATTTTTACTGGGGTATGAGTTCTCAAATGTCGTTAACAGGCCGTCCAAAACACTCAAATCACCATGCCAGTAGGGATAATAACTCAGCCCGATGATGTCATAGTCGGTCGTGTAGTTGTTCAATGATTGGTAGAATGCAGTCACGTTGCTCACGCGGCCCATCTCGGTGTGAACCACGATTTTGGCATTGGGACACACCTCGCGGCATGCCTTGATGCCTTGTTTGAGGTAGTTGGCGAAATTAGCGAATGTGCCGCTGCCATAGTTGCTGCCGTTGGGGTAGCAGTGCCCGGTTGGCCAAAGCATACCATAGGTTACCTCATTGCCAACCTGGATGAAGTCAGGTGTAGCACCGGATGCTTTCATGGCATTAAGAACATCGCACGTATAGTAATAGACGCTGTCGGCCAGTGCACTGGTCACCGTCCACGATGATGGCGTGCTGTGCTGGCCCGGGTCAGTCCAAGTGTCGCTGTAGTGGATGTCTAGGAGCAGTTTGAATCCCGCTACTTTAATGCGGTTGCCAAGGGCAAGCACATAGGGCAGGTCTTGACACACACCTTCGCCTTGGTCTTCGGCATTAGCCTTCGACGGGTCGACAAACAGACGGACGCGCATGGCATTCATTCCAGTGGACTTCAGGTAATCAAGCATATTGGTGATTTTTGTGCCGTTCTCGTTGTAGTAGATGGCCCCGTGTTCTTCATACTTGGTCAATAGCGAGATGTCTCCACCCATATATTTGGCTGTGGAATGTCCAGCTAGGCTAGTAAGTATCAGACACATTAAAGTGATGATAGTTTTCCTCATGATGTTTTCGTTTATTGTTTGTTGTTGCGGTAATTGCAGTAATTGCAGTAATTGCAGTAATGTGGACTAATCTATGTCTTTCATGCCTTGAATGGAGTCAAGCATGCAAGATCTTATAGACCAGTTCCTTGAGCAAGGCATATTGGTCCTGCCGCGAGCCGATGCCCTTGCTGCGTGTGTCACATTCGCGCAGGTGTCCGATGATGTTGATCAATGAACGTGTGTTGTACATTCGAGTCGTTTCAAGGAATTTTCGGGCGCGCCAAGCGCTGCGGGTTCCGACGGTGGCCATAATGCCTTCTGGCGATTTGTCGTTTGAAGTCGAGGTCAGCAGTGCTCCTGAGAAGAACGAGAACAACATCGCCACTGTAGGCATTGTCGGGTTGTTCTTGGGATTGTGCTCAAAATAGTCTACGATGCGAAAAGCTTTTGCGGCATCACGCCGGCTAAGGGCATCTTCCAACTCAAAGTTGTTGAAGTCCTTGCTGATGCCGATGTTCTGCTCGATGAGCAGAGGCGTGATGTTATTGTCTTCGGCAAGAATGGAGAGTTTGTCAAGTTCACTGTACAGACGTGCTATGTCTGTGCCGATGTGATCGCTGAGCATGCTGGTTGCCTTGGTGTCAATGTTGCATCCAAGCGAGTTGGTGTAGCTCACAATCATCGTTTCAAGTTCTCGTCCCTCACGCACTTTGTCGGCAGTAAACACAACACCGCTTCCGTTGGCTTTCAAGGCATCGGTGAAGGGCTTGCTTTTCAAGGCTGTTCCCTTGTGACACAGGACCAGGATGGTTGATGCGAGAGGCTTCTCGGCATAGGAGGCAAGCATATCCAGGTCATTCTTGTGACCTGGTTGCTTGGGAATCAGTTGAGCCTCACGCACCACGACAACCCTATGGGCGGCAAATGAGGGATACTGGCGGCAGGTGCTGATGACTTCCCTCACGTTGGCAGTGTTGCCGTAAAAAACAGTCAGGTTGAAATCTTGTTCTTCCTCGGCAAGTGCCGTGTCGATGATGAGTTGTTGCAGTCGGTCGATGAAATAAGCCTCTTCGCCTTGCAGGACGTAGATGCTCCTGAATTTACCTTCCTTGATTTCCTTGTTCAGGCTTGTGAATGTGACACTCTCTCGTTTTACCGCCATATCAGGTCTTGTTTTTTTGTTGTGCAAAAATACTCGAATTCTCACAGAATACCAACCATCGCTTTAAAAAAATGACAGAACCTTTCAAAATCACAGATGAAGAAAGCCCTGAGCTTGACTTTGGGAAGTGCAAGCACAGGACTTTTAACGGTATATGGAGAGTTGGTGAGTGTTAATGCGCTTCGGCAATCAGCTCAATCTCGACGAGGGCACCTTTAGGCAGGTCCTTTACAGCGAAAGCACAGCGTGCGGGGAAGGGGGCAGTGAAGAACTCGGCATAGACCTCGTTCATAGGGCCGAAATTGGCAATTTCACTGAGGAAGACTGTGGTCTTGACAACGTCGCTGAGGTCGAGTCCCTCGCTCTGGAGGATGGCGCGTGCGTTGAGGAGGCTTTGGCGGGTCTGTTCCTTGATACCTCCCTCAGGGAAGGCGCCTGTCTCGGGAATAATGGGCAATTGGCCCGATACGAAAACGATGTTTCCAGTGCGGATAGCCTGGCTGTAAGGTCCAATGGCTGCTGGAGCCTTGTCTGTGTTCAATGCTTTCATTTTAGTTTTAGATGTATGAATTAAAAAAAGGTTTTTGATTTGACTGAAGACGGTTAGTTGCTGATACTCTAACCTCAAAACTTCAAGTCCCGGAGTCTTGCTCCAGGACTTGAAAGATATCTATTACTTGATGCCCATTTTCTTAGCAATCTTGGCTGGGATGGCATCCTTGTGAACGAGGATGTTCAACGTCTTGGCACGGAAGAACGCTTCACTGCAATAGAAGTAGCCTTCATAGAGC
>JAEEGI010006425.1_pt1 | contig 26563 bp, 23 predicted proteins | sample 8958751 | NCBI WGS metagenome assembly JAEEGI01 (sample SAMN16246545, study PRJNA631951) | gut metagenome | biome: gut microbiome; feature: rumen; material: KS-attached | host: Bos | place: Iran: Karaj | collected 2018-10 | reverse complement strand
CCACGATCGACGTGGAGAACTTCAACGACAAGGTCGAACTGCTGCAGTATGACGACCTGAAAGTGCGCGCGATGAAGCTCCTGACCGTGCTGGACATGCAGCTCGAGTTCCTCAAGATCAAGCAGGAGATCAACCAGAAGGTCAAGGGCGAGATCGACCAGCAGCAGCGGGAGTATTACCTTAACAATCAGCTCCGTACCATCCAGGAAGAACTCGGAATGGACGAAGGTGAGGAACTGGCGAAGTTCCGCGAGCGGGCCGCCGCCAAAGACTGGCCGGAGAAGGTCGCCCAGATCTTCGAGAAGGAGATCGTCAAGCTCGAGCGCTACAATCCTTCCTCCCCGGACTACAGCGTGCAGTACAACTACCTGGAGTTCCTGCTGGACCTGCCGTGGAACGAGATGTCCAAGGACAACCTGGACCTCAAGCATGCCCAGAAAGTGCTGGACAAGGACCATTTCGGTCTCGACACGGTCAAGGACCGCATCATCGAGTACCTGGCCGTCCTCAAGCTCAAGGGCAACATGAAGTCGCCGATCCTCTGCCTCTACGGCCCTCCCGGTGTCGGAAAGACCTCGCTGGGCAAGAGTGTGGCGCGCGCCCTGGGACGTGAATATGTCCGCATCTCTCTCGGCGGCATGCATGATGAGGCGGAGATCCGCGGTCACCGCAAAACCTATATCGGCGCCCTTCCGGGCCGTATCCTGAGCGGCATCGCCCGGGCCGGCAAGTCCAACCCGGTCATCGTCCTGGATGAGATCGACAAGCTCAATTCCGACTTCAAGGGCGATCCGGCTTCGGCTTTGCTGGAGGTGCTCGATCCTGAGCAGAACTCGGCTTTCCACGACAATTACCTGGACATCGACTATGACCTGTCCAACGTCCTCTTCATCACGACGGCGAACGGCATCTCTTCCATCCAGCCGGCCCTGAAGGACCGTATGGAGATGATCAACGTCACGGGCTATCTTGCCGAGGAGAAGATGGAGATCGCGAACCATTTCCTGCTGCCGAAGCAGCTGGGCGAGCATGGCCTGGATAAGAAGACTCTCCGGGTCGATGCGTCTGCGATGCGGACCATCATCGATGAATATACCCATGAGAGCGGTGTCCGCGGCCTGGAGAAGCAGATCGCCAAGCTCGCGCGCATCACGGCCAAGAAGATCGCGATGGAGCAGGAGTATCCGACCGTCATCAAGAAGGAGCACCTCAAGGAATACCTCGGCCTGCCGACCAATTTCCACGACCTCCAGAAGGGCAATGAGGTCCCCGGCGTCGTGACGGGTCTGGCCTGGACCGAGATGGGCGGCGAAATCCTTTTCGTCGAGAGCTCGGTATCCAAGGGCAAGGGCGTGATGACGATGACCGGCAATCTCGGTGACGTGATGAAGGAATCCGCCACCATCGCATACCAGTACATCAAGGCGCATCCCGAACTGGCGAAGATGACCTCCGAGGAGTTCGCCGCCAAGGACATCCACGTCCACGTTCCCGAAGGCGCCGTGCCGAAGGACGGCCCTTCCGCGGGTATCACGATGGTCTCGTCGATGGTCTCCGCCCTCCGCGGCGAGCGGATCAAACTCCATTTCGCCATGACCGGCGAGATGACGCTGCGCGGACGGGTCCTGCCCGTGGGCGGCATCAAGGAGAAGATCCTGGCTGCCAAGCGGGCCGGCGTCCACACCATCGTGATCTCGGAGGAGAACCGGAAGGACGTCGAGGACATCAAGGAAATCTATGTCAAGGGCCTCGAGTTCATCTATGTCCATGACATCAACGACGTCATCCAAGCGATATTCTGATGGAAGTCAAGATTGAATCCAGCTGGAAACAGGCTCTGCAAAGTGAGTTCGAACAACCCTACTTTGCGGAGCTTGTCCGCTTTTTGCACCGGGAGAAGCAGGAGGGGAAAGTAATCTATCCTCCCGGGCGGCAGATTTTCCGGGCTTTCGAGCTGACCCCGCTTCCCGAGGTCAAGGTCGTCATCCTCGGCCAGGATCCTTACCATGGGTATGGCCAGGCGATGGGCCTCTGCTTCTCGGTACCCGAGGGCGTCCCGGCGCCCCCTTCGCTCAAGAACATCTTCAAGGAGATCGAGGACGACCTCGGCATACGGATGTCGGGTAGCCCCGACCTGGAGCCCTGGGCCCGTCAGGGCGTGCTTTTGCTCAATGCGATCCTGACTGTCCGCAGCGGCGAGGCAGCCTCGCACAGCGCCATCGGCTGGCAGCCCTTCACGGATGCCGTGATCCGTTGTATCTCAGAGCGTTGTGAGGGAGTGGTCTTCCTCCTCTGGGGCAATTTCGCCCGCTCCAAGCGCGCCCTGATCGACACATCCCGGCACTATGTGCTGGAGGCCCCCCATCCATCTCCGCTGGCGCGCGGCGCCTTCTTCGGCTGCCGCCATTTCTCTCAGACCAACCAACTCCTTGTCCGGCAGGGCAAGACCCCGATCAACTGGCAATTGTAAGGCTATGAAACGCATCGCCCTTTTCCCCGGATCCTTCGATCCCTTCACCGCAGGCCACCTCAACATCCTCAAGCGCGCGCTGACGATGTTCGACGAAATCGTCGTGGCGGTCGGTATCAACCAGGACAAACGCGGCTTTTTCGACATGGACCAGCGCCTGGACATCATCCGCCAGGCTACTTCCGGCCTCGAAGGCGTGTCCTGCATCAAGTATGACGGCCTGACCGTCGACGTGTGCCGCGAGATGGGCATCGTCCATATCGTACGTGGCGTGCGCAACATGCTGGATTTCGAGACCGAGCGTTCTGTCGCGGACGCCAACCGGCGGCTCGCCCCGGAAATCGAGACCATCATCATCCCGACGGCCCAGGAGTTTGCCCATATCTCATCTTCCGCCGTGCGCGACATCCTTCGCCACAACGGTGATACTTCGCTTTTTCTGTCCGAAGGCGTCGTGCTTCCGCAGTGGCATGCGTAGGCTTGCGTCCATAGGACTGTCGCTGCTGCTCTCCATCTTTTCGCTGCATGCGCAGGTCGATTCCGCCGCCGTCGCCAAGACGCTGGCGATGGTCGACGGATATATCCTTGCCCTGGAGCAGGAAGAGCTGGAGACGAAGCTTTCGGAGTGTGATTTCCTGATTGAAACCTGCCTCGATCCGCAGTTGCGCCAGGCCGTTGCGACCAAGCTGTACGGCCATTATGTGGACTCGCAGCTGATGGGAGAGGAGGCCGTGGCCATCCACCTGTACGACCGCTGGTTCGCTGACGGGACAGTCTCATTCCCGACGGAGGCGGAGGGCTTTCAGGCACGCATTTTCGCGGAATTCAACCGATCCTCGCAACTGGGTCTGGCCGCGCCCGTGCTGGAGATGCGGGGCCCGGAGGAGGAGATTGTGACCGTGCCGGCCGCCGCTGACCGGAGGAGCATCCTTTATTTCTATGACACGGATTGCGCCAAGTGCAGACTGGAGTCGATCCTTCTGCGCAGCTGGCTGGACGAGCAGGAAAGCGACCTGGCGTTCTATGCCATTTACGTGGGCTCGGACCGTGATGCCTGGCTCTCTTTCATCGGGGAGCGGCTTCAGCTGTCCAACCCGCACGTGACCGTCCATCATGCCTGGGATCCGGAGGTCTCGAGCGACTTCCAGCGCCTGTACGGCATCCTCCAGACCCCCCGGCTCTTCCTGGTGGACCGGGAAGGCGTCATCATCGGCCGCCGTCTGACGGTCGATGCGCTCCGGCAGCTGGTGGAGATGGGGACGATGGATGAGGAACTCTTCAACCGGAATCCCGTCGGCGCCCGTCTGCCTTCGATCCGCGTAGAAGGAGTCCTCCGCAAGCCCTGCGGCTCCCGTGCCCGCACGATGGATCTGAGCCGGCTGCGGGGCCGTCCGGCGTACCTGGTCTTTTATTCGGAAGGCTGCAGCCGCTGCAAGGTGGAGATCCCGGCCCTGGAGGCTTCGCTGAAGCGGGGGAGCAAGGCTTTCCTGGTCAATGTCGATGAACTCATGGCCGAGAAGCCGGAACTTGCGAAGCGGCTTTTCGACGCCTTCGACCTCAGCCTGCTGCCGCATATCCTCGCGCTGGATGAACGCGGCCGCGTCACCGAACGCTACGTATCCTTTGCAGGGAAGGAATAATTCCTTATCTTTGTCTTATGAGCGCGCGGAAGAAAAAGACCATCCCCAACGTCGACCCGGACTTCCTGGAGAAGCAGAAGGCCGCGCTTGTGCGCAGGCACAGGCAGGTTATCCTCTTCAATGACAAGGAGATGGCGGCCATCGACGAATACTGCCGCCGCTTCAAGGTGACTTCCAAGTCGGCGATGCTCCGGCAGGCCGTGATCGAGCGCGTCCTTGCCGACATGGATGAGAACCATCCCACGCTTTTCTGACCCTCCTTTCCTTATTTGCCATGGAAGAAGAAAAGAAACTGTACCCCTTCAAGCTCGTGCCCGTCGAAGACTCTCCGGACGAGACCTGGCATCTGGCCGACCTGGGTTTCCCCGATTCGATGGTTCGGAACGGGTGGCTGGCGACCAACACGCTCTCCGAGTTGATGGAGATGTATATGGACCGCATCGTGGGCGAAGGGGTCTTCGCCGCCTACGGGCGGCAGTTCCCCGTGCTGATCAAGACTTTGAAAGGGGAACGCCGTACGCCGCTGCTGGTCCATCCTGACGATGAGATTGCCGCCCAGCGTTTCGACTTCCTCGGGAAGGCGAAGCTCTGGTATGTCGTCAGCGCCCGTCCCGGGGCGAAACTCTGGCTGGGCTTCCGGCGGGATGTCAGTGCCGAAGAGTTCTACCGTGCCTGCCAGGAAGGTGGCGTCGAGGATTTGCTCCAGGTGCTGGAACCCAAGGCCGGGGATCATTTTTTCATCGCGCCCGGCACCGTCCATGCGGCGGGCGAAGGGCTCGTGATCGCTGAGATTGCCGAATCATCCCCGCTGGATTTCCGGATCTATGACTGGGGCCGTCCTGCGGGAGAGGTCGATCCTTTCGATGCCGAACTGACCCTGGAGGCCGCATTCGATTTCATCGATTTCCATGCCTGGAAGGCCGCTCCTGTCGCTGTCCGGACGGCGGAAGGCACGGTCCGGTTGACGGACAATCCGGAATTTATCGCTTCCCGGATCGCCCTGGACGCTCCGCTCCACATCCTGTGCGAGCAGTTCGGCAGTTTTGTCGCTTATCTCTGCCTTTCCGGCGAAGCCTCCGTACAGGTACCGGCCGCGGCGCCCAATGGGGAGAAGGCGATGGATAACTATGTTTTTTCCGCCGGAGAGACCTTGCTGGTCCCTGCCGAGGTGGAGGATTTCTATCTGGTGCCCCGCGCCGAAGGGACGGTGTTGCTCGAGGCCGTGGTGGAACGGCACGAGACGCCGCTCGGGTTTGCGGAGTCGCCGGATGAGGACCGTTATTTGAATTGATTGCGTATGTCGGATTCTGTCAGATTGGATAAATACGTATGGGCGATCCGCTGCTACAAGACACGCAGCGAAGCGACGGATGCCTGCAACGGCAACAAGGTGCAGCTCAACGGTGCGCCGTCCAAGCCGTCCAAGGCCGTCAAGATCGGGGATTCCATTTCCGTCCGGAAAGGCTCTGCGCTGCTCAGTTACAAAGTGTTGCAGTTGACGGAGAACCGCCTCGGCGCCAAGCTGGTGCCGGAGTATGCCGAGAATACGACTCCCCAGTCGGAGCTGGATAAGCTCCATGCCCCCGTGGAGACGTTCTTCGTCCGCCGGGAGCGCGGAGCCGGCCGGCCGACGAAAAAGGAACGCCGTGATATCGAGGCCCTATGGGACGGTTTCGATCCCGGGGCGTTCGATGAAGATGAATCTTAAATGAATTTGCCATGAATATCTGGTTGATATTGATCATCGTGATGGTGCTCAGCGCCGTCATCCAGCAGACGCTCCAGCGTAAGTTCCGCAAATACAGCGAAGTGAGCGTCCATCTTTCGGGTGCCGAGGTAGCGGCGAAGATGCTCCGGGACAACGGCATCGGCGATGTCAAGGTGATGAGCATCAGCGGCGAACTGACGGACCATTACGATCCGACGACCAAGACGCTCAACCTCAGTGAGGGCGTTTATTCGGGACGGAACATCGCCGCCGCTGCGGTGGCAGCCCATGAATGCGGGCATGCCATCCAGCACGCGACGGGCTACGGCCCGCTGCAGTTGCGATCTTCGATGGTCAAGGTCGTCTCCTTCTCCAACAAATATGTCTCCTGGGTCTTGTTGCTCGGTGTCCTGATGATCCAGCTGACGACCTCTTTCCTCTGGCTGGGGATTGCGCTTTTCGCCGTTTCGACGCTGTTCAGCATCGTCACCCTGCCGGTGGAGGTCAATGCCAGCAGCCGGGCCGTCCAGTGGCTGGACAGCACCGGCATCGCCACCTATGAGACCAAACCGATGGCGGAAGACGCCCTGAGATGGGCGGCATATACGTATGTGATCGCTGCGATCGGCTCGATCGCAACCCTGTTGTATTATATCGGCATCGCCCGTAACCGTTAGTTTTCCTGAATATGAAAGGCGTTAATCTGTTTTTGGCTGACGGCTTCGAGGACATCGAGGCCCTGGGTACCCGTGATATCTTGAAGAGAGCGGGTATCGACGTGCAACTGGTCGGTATCTCCGACGATCCTTTCGTCGTTTCTTCCCACGGCTTGATGGTGGGTATCGACTGCCATCTGGATGAGTTGGAGGATGGTGGCGCGGCGGAGTCCGACGTGATGGTGTTCCCCGGAGGGATGCCCGGCGCACGCAACCTGGGCCGTTGCGTCCGGCTCATCTCCCTGATGAAGGCGCATTATGCCGCCGGAGGAACCCTGGCCGCGATCTGTGCGGCACCGGGCCTGGTCCTTTCCCAGTTGGATGATGTCCGGGGCGTTGATTTCACCTGTTACGACGGATTCGCGGATCCGATGGAGTCGAAGGGCGCGGTTTTCGTGCCGAAACCGGCGGTCGCGGATGGCTGTATCATCACCGGCCGCGGGCCCGGGCATACGAAGGCTTTCGCGCTGGAAATCGTCAGGAAAGTGAAAGGGGAGGCGGTCGCCGCCGAAGTGGCGTACGGACTGGACCTTATTTGCGGATGATCACGCGCTTGATCCGGCGCGGTACGCTCGTCATAATCTCATAAGGAATGGTGTCCAGGATGGACGCCATTTCTGTTACCGTGGGGTCTTCTCCGAAGATCGTGACGGTGTCTCCGACCTTGGCGTCGACGCCGGTGATGTCCAGCATGCACATGTCCATGCAGATATTGCCGATGGTGGGGACGCGGTGCCCGTTGAGGAGGAACGAGGCGCGGCCCTGTCCGAGATGGCGGTCCAGGCCGTCGGCGTAGCCGGCGGGGATGGTGGCGATGACGGTGCCTTCCGGGGCGATGATGCCGTGCCGCCCGTAGCCGATCGTGCTTCCGTCATTTTGCAAAGTCTTGATCTGCAAGATCTTCACTTTGAGCGAAGCGACAGGCTTGAGGCCGCGGCGGACGACTTTTCCTTCGGGATACTCGACGGGGTCGACCCCGTAGATGCCGATGCCGAGGCGGACCATGTCGAACTGGTATTGAGGGAAACGTTCGATGCCGGCGGAGTTGAGGATGTGCCACATCGGATGATAGCCGAGGGCGTCGTCGAGGCTCTTGGCCACTTCCGTAAAGAGCCGGATCTGCTGCATCGTGTAGGCGTCTTCGGAGGGTTCGTCCGCAGCTGCGAGATGGGAATAAACGGAACGTACGCGGACTTCGGGACAATCTTTCAGCCTCTCAATGAGGGCGCCGGTCTCTCCGGGGACGAAGCCGAGCCGGTGCATGCCGGTGTCGAGCTTAATGTGGATGGGGAAGTCACGGATGCCTTTCTCCCGGAGTTTGTCGCAAAGGGCCTGCAGGGTGTAGAGATTGGGAATGCCGGGCTCGAGGCGCTTGGCGATCATCTCATCGAAAAAGTCGGTGCCGGCAGTGAGGACGAGGATGGGGGCGGTGATACCTTCCCTTCGGAGTTCGATGCCTTCCACGGGCAGGGCGACGGCCAGGTAGTCGGCGCCGGCCTGCTGGAGCATGGCGGACATCTCCACCGCGCCGTGGCCGTAGGCGTTGGCCTTGACCAAGACGAGGAGTTTGGTGGAGGGCTCGATGCGCGAGCGGAAATACCTGAAATTATCCAGGCAGTTCGGCAGGCTCAGCTCCAGGCGGGTGAAATCGTTGTCGTGATTCGGCATATCATGCAAATTTACGAACTTTCTTTCAATTGTTCGGATTATTTGCTGATTTTGTGAGAATCCGTGAAAGGAACGGCCTGTCACAAAGGCTGACGCCTGGATTTTAGGGAGCATTCCCCGAAGGGTTAAAACCTCCGCTCCCTAAAACCCAGGCGTCAGCCTTTGCAGCGATGCCGGACTATTTCTCGAAATAGCGCTTCAGCAGGCCCTGGAACCCGGCGCCATGACGCGCTTCGTCCTTGGCCATCTCATGGACGGTGTCGTGGATGGCGTCGTAGCCCAGTTTCTTGGCGCGGACGGCGATGGCCAGCTTGCCTTCGCAGGCACCGGCCTCGGCCTCGGCGCGTTTCTTCAGGTTGGTCTTGGTGTCCCAGACCACCTCGCCGAGCAGTTCGGCGAACTTGGCGGCATGCTCAGCCTCCTCGAACGCATAACGCTTGAAAGCGTCGGCGACCTCGGGATAGCCTTCGCGCTCTGCCTGGCGGCTCATGGCCAGGTACATGCCGACCTCGGTACATTCGCCGTTGAAATGATCGTGCAAGCCCTGCATGATCTCGGCGTCGTCGACCTGGCCGTCTCCGAGCTTGTGCTCACAGGCCCAGTTGAGACCATCCTCCTTGATTTCGACAAACTTGTCAGCCTTGGCGCGGCAGACGGGGCACGCCTCGGGCGGGTTCTCGCCTTCGTGGACGTAACCGCAGACGAGGCATCTGAATTTCTTTTTCATGCAATAAAAGTTTTAAATTGGAGTAATTCTAAATTCGCTTTCAAAAATACCTTTTCTTTCGGAACAAAGCAAAAAAAACCTTTATATTTTCGCCAATTTGATTATATTTGTTGACTATGAAAAAAGCGTACGAAGTAGCCGGACATATTTTTACCGTAGAGATGCCGGACCGCTATCCGTTGTGGGACCTGATGGGGCAGTATGACCCCTTCGTGATCCCTTGTCCGGACAGCGGGGAAGTCTTCTCCCTGGAATGGGTGCCGGAACTTCCTGAGACGGAAAAGACCCCGGTCTACACGGAGGTTCCCGAGGAGGAAGGACAGAGCCGGATCGAGTTGTATCGGACCGGGAATGGGTGGCGTTTCGAAATGGCCCCGACCGCCAAGGCGCGGACTTGCTGCTGGATGGAGACGGATGAAGGATACACCCGTGCGAAACTGGCGATCCTGCCGGAGCGCCGTTCCGCCCTGTTCGGCCTCAATAACGCCCTGATGATCCTCTATGCGTTCCGGACTGCTTCGCTCCACACCCTCGAGATGCATTCTTCCGTGGTGATCCGGGACGGAAAGGGGTATATGTTCCTGGGTAAGAGCGGTACCGGGAAAAGCACGCACAGCCGCCAGTGGCTGGAGCATTTCCCGGGGACCGAGTTACTCAATGATGATAACCCGGTCATCCGGACCGGTGCGGACGGGTCGGTCCGGGTCTATGGTACGCCCTGGAGCGGAAAGACTCCCTGCTACAAGCAGTTGAACGTCTCTGTCGGGGCGATCGTGCGGATCCGCCAGAGCCCCGAGAACCGGGCGACGCGCCTGAATCTGATCGAGGCCTACGCGTCCGTCTATTCTTCCTGTTCCGGCCTGAAGGCGGAACGCAAGATTGCGGATGGCCTGCACGCGACGCTGGAGCAGGTGGTAACTACGGTGCCATGCTTCGTCCTTGACTGCCGTCCGGACCATGAAGCGGCCGATGTATGTTATGAAGCAGTAAGATGAAAAAGATGATAGTACCGAACGAGATTCTCCTGGCGGAGGCGGACGACCTGCTCTCGAAAGGGATCGAGGTGGTCCTCATGACCAAGGGCAACAGCATGCTTCCCTTTATCCGGGGGGAGAAAGACAGTGTCAACCTGAAACGCTTCGGAGCCGTGGAGGTGGGGGATATCGTCCTCGCCCGGATCGCTCCGCAGCGCTATGTGCTCCATCGTATCTTCGCCATCGACGGCGACGTCGTGACGCTGATGGGAGACGGGAACCTGGTCGGGACGGAAACCTGCCGCCTGGGGGACATCCTCGGCACGGTGACGGAGATCATCCGGCCGAACGGATCGAAGAAAAAGGTGACGAAAGGCACTTTCTGGCGTAAGCTTCTGCCGGTCCGGCGGTATTTATTATGGATCTATCGAAAACTTGTTTAGAAAATGAAAATCATAGAAGGATTCCGGCTCCGCAAGCTCGGCAAGGAGCACATCGTTGTCGGAGAAGGACTGGCCCAGGTCAATTTCAACAAGATGATTTCCCTGAATTCTTCCGCCGCCTACCTGTGGGAGTCGGTGGAGGGGAAAGATTTCTCGGTCGAGGACCTGGTCTCCCTGCTGCTCGATAAATACGAGGTCGAAGAGGATATCGCCCGCCGGGATGCGGAAGCTTTGGCCAAGGCCTGGCTGGAAGCCGGGGTTATCGCCGAATAAATGAAGGATTTCCGTACGTGCTTGCGTGGATTGCGTGCGATGATCCGCCCGGTAAAGGGCCGGATCACCGTTACCGTGCTGATCGGCCTGCTCCGTATCGGCACGTCCCTCTCGTTCGTATGGATCTGCAAGAAACTGGTGGATATCGCCAGTGGGGTTTCGGGGCTGCCCATCGGACCCTATGTGGCCATCCTGGCCGCCGTGATGCTGCTCCAGCTTGCCCTTAACGTGGGATTCAACTACTGGCAGGGACTGACCGAGGTCAAAACGCGCCTGAAGATGCGCCAGGACCTGTTCTCCCATATCATCCACAGTTCCTGGAGCGGGCGGGAGGCTTTCCACAGCGCGGACGCGATCAACCGGATGCAGGAAGACCTCCGCATCGTGGTCGACCTGATCTGCGCCCGGATCCCGGACGCCGTCGTGACGCTCTGCCAGCTGGTCGCCGCTTCGATCTTCCTGCTGACCCTGGCTCCGAATCTTGTCTGGATCCTTCTTGTGCTGATGATCGTCGCCGTGCTGGGGAGCAAGATGTTCTTCCGGCTGCTGCGCGAACTGACGGAGAAGATCCGTAAAAAGGACAGCGAGATCCAGGGACATGTCCAGGAGAACCTGCAGCACCGCGTGCTGGTACTGACCCTTTTCGGCACGGAGCGCGTGATGGAGAAAATGGAATTCCTGCAGGACGACCTCAAGGACAATACCGTCAAGCGCTTGAATTATAATGCGGTCGCCCGGGGTTTCATGGGCTTTGGTTTCATGTCCGGTTATGCGGCAGCCTTCCTTTGGGGTGTGTTCGGCATCAAGAGCGGCGCGGTCACTTTCGGTATGATGACCGCTTTCCTGCAGTTGGTGGGCCAGGTCCAGCGCCCGATCGCTGACTTGAGCCGGCATATTCCCGCCTTCATCAATTCGCTGACTTCGGTCGAGCGCCTCATGGAACTGATGGAGCTGCCTTTGGAGAAGTCAGGGGAGGACGTCCCGTTCCCGGGAGCGCCGGGCATACGGGTATCCGATCTGTCTTTTGCTTATCCGGACGACCGCAAGACCATCATCAAAGACCTGGACTTCGATTTCAAGCCGGGCACGACGACCGTGATTACCGGACATACCGGGGCGGGCAAGAGTACGCTGGTGCGTCTCGTCATGGCCCTGCTGCGGCCCGATTCCGGGACGATTGAGATTTACGACGGGGAAAAAGCCGTCCCTTCTTCGGTGGAGACACGCTGCAACTTCAATTATGTCCCCCAGGGCAACAGCCTGATGACGGGTACGATACGGGAGAATCTGCTGCTGGCAGACGCTGCCGCGACGGAAGGGCAGATGCGCGAGGCGCTCCACATCGCGGCGGCCGATTTCGTGTTCGACCTCCCTTCCGGTCTGGACACGCTCTGTGCCGAAGTCGGCGCCGGTCTGAGTGAAGGCCAGGCGCAGCGCATCGCCATCGCGCGCGCCCTGCTCCGTCCCGGCGGCATCCTGATCCTGGACGAGGCCAGTTCCTCGCTCGATGCCCGTACCGAGCAAAAACTGCTCGACAACCTTGCCACCACGTGCAAGGGCAAGAAGACGATTCTGTTCATTTCGCATCGCGAGGCGGTCTCCCGCTATGCCGATGCGACCCTGGCTTTCTAGACGATATGGTCCCTTTCTTGAAGCAGGTGGCCTCGCATTATTATGACGCAGGCCGGATCGGGGAGCGTTGTTTCATCTTCCCGAACCGGCGTTCCGCCGTGTTTTTCCGGAAATATCTGGGCGAGGTGGTCCGGGACGGAGGGGCTGGAAGTCCGCTCCGCGCTCCTGTCTGCCTGACAATCAATGATTTCTTCTACCGGGTGTACGGAGGTGATGTTACAGACCGCATCCGCCTGCTCCTTGAACTCTATCAGGCTTACCGGGAGGTGTTCCCCCGGGCTGAAGCGCTGGATGAGTTCATCTTCTGGGGGGAAATCATCCTTGCCGATTTCGACGATGTGGACAAGTACCTGGTGGACGCGAAGGCTCTTTTTGCCAATGTGTCTGACTTCAAGGGCATGCAGGATGATTTCAGCCATCTCAGCGAGACCCAGCGGGAAGCCGTGACGCGTTTCCTGTCCCATTTCCGGGACCAGGCCGGCAGGCTGACCGTCCGCCTGGACCTGGAGGAGCAGACGGTCAAAGCCCGTTTCCTCCAGATCTGGAATGTCCTGTATCCCTTGTATGAGGCGTTCCGGAAGCATCTGAAAGAGAAGGATATGTCGTATGAGGGGATGGTGTACCGGGATCTGGCGACCCGTCTGAAGGAAGGTGTTTCCGTGGCGGATATCCTGTCCGGTCCGTTCCCGGGCAGGGACTCCTTCGTCTTCATCGGTCTCAATGCCTTGAACGCCTGCGAGAAGACGGTCCTCCGGAGAATGCGGGATGCCGGGCTGGCCGAGTTCTGCTGGGACTACGCCTCCGAGGCGATCCGGGACCCCCGCAACAAGTCTTCCTTTTTCCTGCGGGACAATGTCGTGGAATTCCCCTCCGCTTTCAGGACCGATCCGGAAGGGGTCGGGATGCCGGTCTTCCATGTCGTCAGCGTCCCTTCATCCGCGGGGCAGGCCAAGGTGGCCCCGACGATCCTCGCGGGTTGCAACGGCGATCCGGTCGAGACGGCTTTCGTGCTGCCGGACGAGCATTTGCTGATGCCCCTGCTGAATGCCATCCCGTCCCGGTATGACAGCATCAACGTGACGATGGGCTGCCCGCTGACAGGTGGTGCCGTGTATGCGCTGATGAATTCCGTGTCCGCCATGCAGATGCATCTGCGACAGAAAGACACCCGCTGGTACTTCTATCACAAGGATGTACGTTCCATTTTCTCCAACAGTCTTTTCCGCGCCGCCCTGACGCCGGAAGAGGAAAGAATCGTGGGAGAAGTGAAGAAGGCCGGCAGATATTATATCCCGGTCCCGGACTTGCAGGGAGGTCCTCTGCTGGACCAGATCTTCCGTCCCGTGATCCTTCAGCCCAAGGAAGGGTCCCGGGAACAGAACAAGTACATCGCGCGCTCCTTTGCCGGAATCGTCAGCTATATCGGTTGGAAGATCCGGGATGTGGAGAGCCTCCTGCTGGAGCTGGATTTCGCCAAGCGTTACCTGATGTCCCTTCAGGTACTGGAGGACATCGGCCTGGACGTGCTCCCGGCCACGTGGCTGCGGCTGCTGGACACCCTGCTCGCCGGTGAGTCGGTCCCGTTCCGGGGCGAACCGCTGGAAGGCCTGCAGGTCATGGGCCCTCTCGAGACGCGTGCGCTCGATTTCCGCAACCTGGTTATCCTCTCCGCCAACGAAGGTTCCTTCCCGCGCCGGAGCGTCAGCGCTTCTTTCGTCCCGCCCGAGCTCCGCAAGGGCTTCGGTCTTCCGACCTATGAATTCCAGGACAGTGTCTGGGCATATTATTTCTATCGGATGATCCAGCGTGCGGAGCAGGTCTGGCTGGTATATGACAGCCGCACGGAGGGCCTGAAGACGGGGGAGGAGAGCCGATATATCAAGCAGTTGGAGTATTACTACCGGGTCCCGCTGAAACGCTATGTCTCTACGGCCCGGCTGCAACTCGTGGCGGGCGGGGATGAGATTCCGAAGACGGAAACGGCGATCCGGCGGATCCGGGAAGGTGTCTTGTCCGCCTCGGTCCTCCAGAGTTACCTCTCCTGTCCTGCCAAGTTTTATTATCAGTTCGTCGAAGGCTTGAAGACGGACGATGAAGTGACGGAGGCGCTGGATGCCGGCAGCCTGGGTACGGTGTTCCATGAGACGATGCGCGCCCTTTACAAGCCGCTGAATCCGGTGACGGCGGCGGACCTCGACCGGCTTCTGCATGACCGGGAGGGGCTCAAGGCCCTGATCCGCGGGAAGATCATGGACGTCATGAAGACGATCGATGTCAGCGGACGCAACCTGGTTGTCGAGGAGGTCATCCTCGAATATGTCGTCCAGACCCTGCGCCACGACCGGAAACTCTTGCTGGACGCCGGTTCTTCCGGATTCCGCATCCTCGGCCTGGAGCGCCGGATGGAATGCAGCTTCGAGGGGTTCCGGCTGAAAGGCATCGCGGACCGGATCGACCGCTACAAAGGGGACGAAGTGCGCATCGTAGATTACAAGACGGGCCGGGTGGAGGAAGACGACATCCGGATTACGGACGGGAATGCCGCCGCCGTCGTGGAGAAACTTTTCGGTCCGTCGAACAGCGGGCGGCCGAAGATCGCGCTCCAGTTGTTTATGTACGGCCTTCTGGCACAGCATTGCGAGGACCTGAAAGGGCATCCGCTGGTCAACTCGATCTATTCGGTCTCGCGTCTTTTCACGGAGCCGTTGCCGGACTGTCCGCAGAGCGCTGAATTCGCCCGCCTGACCCGGGAACGTCTCAAGGCGATGCTGGAAGAGATGGTGGATCCGGCGATTCCCTTCCGCCGTACCGGAGAGACGGCGACCTGCGATTATTGTGATTTCAAAACGATCTGCGGAAGATGATACGGATCCTGAAAGCCTCCGCCGGTTCGGGAAAGACCTACAACCTGGCCCGCGAATACATCCGCCTGCTCCTGGAGAAAAAGGATCCCCAGGCTTATCGCCACATCCTTGCCGTGACCTTTACCAACAAGGCGACGGATGAGATGAAGGGCCGGATCCTGCAAGAGCTGTTTGTCCTCGCGACCGATCCGAAGTCTTCTCCTTATTTCGAGGATTTCGTCCCGGCCGTCTGCCCGGACGGGGAAGACCTCCGGCGACGTGCGTCGGGGCAGCTGAGCGCCATCCTCCATGATTACTCGTCCTTCGCGGTATCGACGATCGACAAGTTCTTCCAGCAGACGCTCCGCGCCTTTTCGCGCGAGATCGGACAGTTCGCTTCCTATCAGGTCGAGCTGGACAAGGCTTCCCTGGTGGAAGAGAGCGTCGACCGCATCCTGGATGCGCTCACGGAGGAGGACCGGGTCCTGTTGGACTGGCTGACCGACAATGTGAAATCCGATCTGGAAAAGGGGAACCGATTCAATTTGGAGCCGCCGCTGAAAGCCATTGCCAACAGTCTCAAGTCGGAGGATCATGAGGCGGCGGTCCGTAGTTTCAGGGTCGATGAGGAGAATGCTTATTCCAAGAAGCATCTCAAAGAGATCCGGAAGACCTGCGATGAAGTCGTGAAGCGGTTTGTCGGGGATGTGAAGCAAGGCGCACGGGCGGTCCTGGACGTCCTGGCCCGTCACGGGATTGATCCGTCCGAAAGCAACCGTGGTTTCCTGAAAGGGTTATATAAATATGTGGATGCGGATGTCCGCACGCCGGTCGACCTCCCTACGGCTTCCTTCATGGAGAAGGCTCCGGACAGCTCGAAGTGGTTCTCCGGTTCGAAAGACCGGCTCCGCCTGGAACTGGAAGGCGATCTGGAAGGGCCCCTGAACGCGTTCTGCGCCCTGTTCGGCGACCGTTATAAACTGTATGCGACAGCCCGGGTCGTCGGCAGCCAGATCTATGGGTTGGGAATCGCAGGAGAGTTGAAGAAGGCTTTTTCCGAACTGCAGAAGGAGAAGAATATCCTCTGCATCGACGATTCCAACACCATTCTCAAAGATATCATTGACGGATCCGACGCCCCCTTCGTCTATGAGAAACTGGGCGTGCGTTTCGAGGACTTCCTCCTGGATGAATTCCAGGATACATCCGCCGTGCAGTGGGAGAATTTCCGTCCTCTCCTCCACAACAGCGACGCCTCCGGTTTCGACAACCTGGTCGTCGGCGATGTCAAGCAGTCGATCTATCGTTTCCGGGGCTCAGACTGGAAGCTCCTGGAATCCGGTCTGCAAGAAGAATTCGGACTGCCGTCCGGCTCTGAAAGCGTCCTGGACGGGAATTATCGCACTTGTAAGGCTATCGTCGGTTTCAACAATGCCTTCTTCCCTTATGCCGCCGGCCAGTTGGACGGGCTGCTCGGAGGAGACGGGATCAGCCGGATCTACCGTGATGTCGTCCAGCAGGTTTGCGTGAAGGACCCGGCCGAGGGTTCCGTGGACGTGCAGTTCTGCGAAGACAGCGATGCCCAGATGAAAGCCGTCCTGGATGGGATCCGGACCGTGCTGGAAGCGGGCGGGCGCCTGGGCGACATCGCCGTGCTGGTCCGGGGCAATGCGGAAGGCTCGGAGATCGCGTCGCGCCTGGTGTCCGAAGGGATTCCGGTAGTGTCCGACGACTCCCTTTTCGTCAAATCCTCCGTCACGGTGCGGCGCCTCTCTTCCCAGTTGTCCCTGGTGGACAGTCCTCCTACATCGGACACGGCGGCCGTAGCCGGTTTCCTGGCCCGTTCGATGGGGATCGGTCTTCCGGACCACTATCATTCGCTGGTCGACCTGGCGGAGTCACTGCTCCGGGAGTTGAGAGCCGCGGATGAGGCGACCTTTGCGGCCGAGATCCCCTATGTGCAGTCGTTCATGGATTCCCTGCTGGACTGGACATCTGTCCATGGAAATGATTTGTCGGCGTTCCTGCGTGATTGGGAGGCGGCGGCGCCCAAGATCGCCTCGCCGGAGTCCGGATCCTCGGTGCGCGTGATGACCATCCACAAGTCGAAGGGACTGGAGTTCCCCTATGTGATCTTCCCCTTCGCGGAGAAAGTAACGCTCTATAAAGGCTCTGCGCGCTGGTGCAGGCCCGATGCCGGGGGAACGGCGCTGGACAGCCTGTCGGACGGGGTCTACAACGTGATGCTGTCCGATGCCACGGAGAGCACCCTCTTCGCGGAGGATTACCGGCGGGAACGTGCGCTCCAGTATATCGACAACATCAATATCTTCTATGTGGCGCTAACGCGGGCGAAATATGGCTTGCGGATCATTGCCAAGACACCGTCCAAAGCGGTGGTCAATGCCGTGAAAGACAGGCAGGCGGCTGAGTGGAAAGATCTTTCCCAGATTTTGTACGCCTTTGTCCGCGGGGCGGAATACCATGCCGGGACGATGTATGATTTCGGTTCGCTCGAGCGCAAGGCGGGACCCGCCGAACCGCTGGAGACGGGCTGGCCGTCTTTCCCCGCGGGGGACCGGGGGCGCCTGAGATACAGCCGTGACGCCGCGGATTTCTTCGGCCCGGACGGGCTGGTCGGCCCGCAGGCATCGAACCGCCTTCGCGGCCTTGTGCTGCATGATATCCTGTCGGCCGTCAAAGTGCCGGAAGACCTGGCTTGCGCCGTGGACCGGGCCGTCGCCTCCGGCGCCCTTCCCGCGGACGACAGGGCCCAGACTCTGTCATTCCTTTCATCCCGCCTGGATTCCGTCTCCGCCAGGGGCTGGTTTGACGGCAGCGGGGTGGAGGTCCTGAATGAGGCCTCCCTGATCGGTACGGACGGAAAGGAACTGCGTCCGGACCGCGTAATCCTCCGGGCCGACGGTTCCGTCGTCATCGTGGATTACAAGTTCGGCCGGCCCGAGGCCGGGCACCGCGACCAGGTGGCCCGTTACGGGGAGCTTTACCGGGGCATGGGCCACAAGGATGTCAGCGGATATCTGTGGTATGTGGAGAGCGGGGAAGTCGTTTCCGTGTAAAGAAAAAAACAGTATATTTGTATTTCAAGAACAATATGACTGAAATGGAAGCAGCAGAAAACATCAACAAGCTGGATTACAATACCTCACGCGAAAAACTGGCGATGCCCGAGTACGGGCGCAACATCCTCCGGATGGTCGAGCATCTCAAGACGATCGAGGACCGCGACAAGCGCAGCGAACAGGCCCGCGCCGTGGTCAAGTCGATGGAGATCCTCAATCCCCAGGTCCATCAGCAGGAGAACTATAGCCAGAAACTCTGGGACCATCTCTATATGATCGCCGGTTATGACCTGGACATCGACGCGCCTTATCCCGCGCCTGTTCCCGAGCTGATGGAGGCCAAGCCGCTGACCATCCCGCTCAAGGACAAGCCCGTCAAGGCTGCCCATTACGGACGCAATATCGAGAGCATCATCGACCTGATCGCTTCGGAGCCGGAAGGCGAGGTCAAGCGGGCGATGATCACTTCGCTGGCTATCTACATGCGTCAGCAATACCTGATCTGGAACAAGGACAGCGTGGCGGACGAGACGATTTTCAAGGATATCGAGAAACTCTCCGACTATCGGATCCAGGTTCCCTCGGACATCTCTCTGTCCAAGATCTCGGGCGACGCCAACTTCTCACGGCCCGGAATGGGCATGAACGTGGGCCAGGCCGTCGCCAAGAAGAATAAAAAGAACTGGAAAAAGAAGAAATAAGCGAAATGCCGAAAATGCCGAAATTGGGTATCTGGAGCAGTTGGGACGACCGGCAGCGGGAGAACGCCGTGAAACTGGCCGGCCTGATCCTGGCCGTGCTGGCCGTCTACACCTTCATCTCCTGCGTGTCCTATCTCTTTACCTGGAAGGCGGACCAGAGTCTCCTCACCTCGCCCGACAGCCTGTCGCCGGCGACGGAGGTCCACAACGAATCCGGAAAGCTGGGTTTCCGGCTCGGCCGTTTCCTGATTTGCGACTGTTTCGGCCTGGGCAGTTTCGCCCTGATCGTCATTTTGGCTGCGGCTTCCGCGCGGCTGCTGCTGGGCAGATGGAAACAATCTCTGCTCAAGACGACGGCTGTGGTGCTGTCCGGCGCATTCGTCCTGTCCCTGCTTCTGTCCTGGTTTGCCGGCCTCGTCGGCCCGGACACTGCTTTCGGAGGTGGTCTCGGCGGCCGTTGCGGCGCTTTCCTGACGGGTTGGGGCAATAATCTTTTCGGCCGCATCCTGACGCTTTGTTTCATCTTGCTTCTGACGTTGGGATGGCTGCTGCTGGTCAGTCCGCGCGTTTCAAAGTGGTTCGCTTCGCTCGGTCCCGGCAAGGATGCGATGGAGGAGAAACCCGGGAAGCAGTGGGCTGAGCCTGCTGCGGAACGTCCCCGTCCCGCGCCCGCCCCGGCTCCTGCCGCTGCCGCTCCTGCGCGTCCGGCCCGCGTGATGTCCGAGAGTACGCCCAAACCGGCTCCGGCACCCGTGACGGATAAGCAGGAGGGCCCTGTCGCCGAGATGGAAGTGATCCGGGATACGGAAGGCCTTTCCACGGAAGTGAAGGAGCCGCTCCCGCGCATCAACATGCGTGACGAACTGCCCCGTTACAAGATGCTGCCGCTCGATCTGCTCGATCCCCACGCTTCCGGCAAGCAGGAGGTGTCCACGGAAGAGTTGGTCCGCAACAACAACAAGATCCGCGCTTCGCTGGCCAATTACAAGATCCAGGTCGAAGACGTGAAGGCCGTCGTGGGTCCCACCGTGACCCTTTACAAGGTTTATCCGGCGCCGGGCGTCAAGATCTCTTCGATCAAGATGCTCCAGGACGACATCGCGATGTCGCTCAACGCCAAGGGTGTGCGTATCGTCACGCTCAGTGATTCCGTAGGTATCGAAGTGGCGAATGACAAACCCTCCATCGTTCCGCTGCGGGCGTTGCTCAATGATCCCGCCTTCCTGGAAAGCAAGGCGGAGCTGCCGGTGGCGATCGGCTATACCATCACCCAGAAAGTCAAGGTGTTCGACCTTGCCGACGCCCCGCATCTGCTCATCGCCGGTGCGACCAAGCAGGGCAAGTCGGTCGGCTTGAACGTACTTGTCTCTTCGCTCCTGTATGCCAAGCATCCCTCCGAGTTGAAGATGGTCTTCATCGATCCGAAGATGGTCGAATTCTCGGCTTACGCCAGCCTGCTTAAGCATTACCTGGCCGTCCTTCCCGACGCCGGGGACGAGCAGGATGAGCGGAGCAATGCCATCGTCAAGAAAGCCAAGGATGCCGAACGCGTGCTGCGGTCCCTCTGCATCGAGATGGATGAGCGTTATGAACTGCTCAGCAAGGCCCTGGTCAACAACATCAAGCTTTATAACGAGAAATACAAGGACCGCCATCTCCTCCCCACGGAAGGCCACCGTTATCTGCCCTACCTGGTCACCATCGTGGATGAATATGCCGACCTGACGATGTCGATCGGCGGGTCTCCGGAGACCAAGGCTGCGGCCAAGAGCATCCAGAATTCGATTATCCGCCTGGCCCAGAAGGGGCGTGCTGCCGGTATCCATGTGGTCCTGGCGACCCAGCGGCCTTCGGTGGATGTCATCTCCGGCATCATCAAGACCAACTTCCCGACCCGTATCGCCTTCCGCGTGGCCTCCCGCATCGACTCGATGACCATCCTGGACATGCCGGGCGCCGAGAAACTGATCGGCCGCGGCGACATGCTTTACTATGCGGGTGTCGAGACGGAGCGCATCCAGTGCGGTTTTGTCAGCAATAAGGAAATCAATGACATCGCCGGATACATCGGTGAGCAGCAGGGGTATCAGAAGTGTTACAACACCCCGTACTATCTCCCGGATCCTTCTCCCGCGGAGGGGGAGGGCGGCGGCATGATCGATGCCTCCGACCTGGACGAACGTTTCGCCGAAGCGGCCAAGATGGTCGTGATGACCCAGAAAGGATCTACTTCCGACTTGCAGCGCCGGCTCGGCATGGGCTATGCCAAGGCCGGCCGCGTAATGGACCAGCTCGAGAGTGCCGGTATCGTCGGGCCCCAGGAGGGCTCCAAGCCCCGCCAGGTTTTGGTACAGGATTTGGATACCCTTCAGCAAATGCTGAATGAGTTGATGAAATGAAAAGATTCTTCCTACTGACCGTTGCCTTGTTCTGCTCTTTCTGGGCTTTCGCCCAGGAGCGCGGACCGCTTGATGATTTCGCCGCGAATCTCGCCTCGGGAGAAGTCGCTTTCAAGTATTCCTTTGAGGTGAAGGGAGACATCCCGATGAAGGGGAACGGTACCGCCGCCCTCTGCGGCACCGCCTATCATGTATTCGGCAACGGGATGGAGCTTTGGTGCGACGGGAAGACGCGTTGGACCATCGACCGCAATGCCAAAGAGGCTTATATCGAGGAAGTGGATCCGGAGTCTGCGGATTATCTGTCCAATCCCGCCTCCCTGCTGGGCGCCCTGGACAGTGCCTTCGAGCTGCGGTCTGTCTCAGATGTCACGCTCAGCGGAAAAAAGCTGCAGGCCGTCAAGATGAGTCCCGCCGTGGAGGATACGGGACTGCAGACCGTTACCCTGTATCTGGACGGTGCCGTGCCTGCACGGGTCTCCATCGTGGTTGAAGACGGGACCGAGACTGTGTTCCGCATCAGCTCTTTCTCGGTCAAAGAAAAAAGCGATGCCGCTTTTGTTTTCGACATCGCTTCCCTGGGATCTGACTACGTGGTGACGGACCTCCGTTAATCCTTGTGGTCCCGCACGCAGCGGACATTCAGCGCCATATAATCTTTGTACCCCGGCTCGCAGCTGATGGTATCGTATTTCATATAGACCGAGCGGAAATAGGCCTGATCCGCATCGCGTTCGTCTGCCGTCCAGAACAGTGCGTATCTCATGACCTCCATATAGGCAAGGTCGGTATCCTGGATTGCTATGTAGCCAAGGGGAATCAGGGAAAAACCGCTGGTGTTGCGCGGCTCCACGTCAGGCCAGTATTCCCACATCCGGTTGGAATTGAAATAAGCGTTGGCCATATGGGCGCCGGCGCCTTGCTTGAACGTCGTCATGGCAGAGGTCCCGGCGGGACTTGAGAAAGCGTTGTTAAAGGCCAGGAACTCCTCGTTGGTCGGCAGGCGCCATCCTTCAGGGCAGCTCTCTTTCGCTTCCTTCCAGGTATAGTAGCGGCCGAAGAGGTCGTCCAGCACCTCGCTGTCATAATAGGAATAACCCTTTTCAGCATAGGCGAGGTTCTGTGCCATCCAGTCAAGTCCGGCTCCCGTCGCGTAATGATAGAGATGCTGGTCTCGGCTGTCCAGGAAAGCCGTCACCGGATAATCGACACCCTGCAATGAAGAGTAACCGCCCCGGGTGCGCACGGCGATGCAGCTGACGGAAGTGGTGGAGTTGCTGTATCCTTCCGCAAACATTCCGCACAGGATCGTGAGGGTCTGCAGCGAGTCCGGAACCTGGAAAGTGAACGAAGCAGACACGGATTCGGGATCTCCCTCGACGCGGACCGTATCCCGGAGGTTGAGCTGGGAGATGTACCAGTAGCAGCCCGGCAGAGCCGTCTTCGTATCCGAAGCGGCGCGGGAGACCAGTTTTTTTGGCGTGAGGGTGATGGTCTGTCCGGTGCGGACGAAGGGCTCGACCGTGAATTCCGGCGATCCCGTAAAACTGAGGTATGTCGTCTCTTCTTCCGTTTTCTTGCAACAGGCGGAAGCCAGGACAAGAAGTGTGGCCAGAAGGAGAAGGGGTTTGAATCTCATGGTTGGTTCAAGCATGTAATAACTCACAAATATCGCAATTTCTGATGAAATTCCCTTACCTTTGTACAAATACTTTGCCGAACGATGAAGCGGAAGCTGTCTTTCTGGGTCCTCTGCGTGCTTTTGTCCCTGCTATCCTGCCGGGAACAGGACCGGTATATCGCCTTGGGCGGGTATGCCCAGGGAGGGACTTATACCGTCAAACTGAACCTGAAAGGGGTCCGGGAACGTCCGCAGGTGATCCAGGCGGCCGTGGATTCCTTGTTGAAAGAGGTTGACTTTACGCTTTCCGGCTACAACAAAGCCTCTCTTCTGAGCCGGCTCAATGCCGGTGATACCGTCGCCGTCAACCCGATGCTTTGCGAGGTGTACCGTCTCTCCTATGAGTTTTTCCGCCGTTCCGGCGGTGCCTTCGATGTCGCCTGCGGCCCTATGTTCGACATCTGGGGCTTCGGATTCACGACGGATTCCATGCCCGGTCCGGACCGGATCGCGGAAGCGGCCGCCCGTTCCGGGATGGGCAGGCTCAGGCCGACGATGGAGGAAGCGCTCGCCCCGGACGGGACCCTATGCGCCCGCAACCTGCTTGCCGAGCCGGGAGGAGAAGCTCCCGTCCTCAATTTCAACGCCATCGCACAGGGATTCAGCTGCGATTACGTCGCCCGTTATCTGCATTCGTTGGGCGTGAAGGACATGCTGGTGGATATCGGCGAGATCTATTGTGAAGGGAGGAATCCCTCCGGCCGTCCCTGGGCCGTCGGTATCGACAGTCCCGTGGACGGGAACAATACTCCGGGGGCGGACATGCAGGGAGTGTGGCATTCGGATGGAGGGAGCGGCCAGGGTGTCGTCACTTCGGGCAATTACCGCAAGTATTATGTGCGTGACGGACGGAAGTATTCCCATACGATCGATACGCGTACCGGTGTCCCGGTTTCGCACAACCTTCTGAGCGCCACGGTGATCGCGCCGGATGCGACGACGGCCGATGCGGTGGCGACCTGGTGCATGGCCGTAGGGGTCGCGGAGTCCGAAATCCTGTTGCGGGAGCTGGGACTGGAGGCTTGCCTGATCTATGATGAGGACGGCCGGATGCGTCTGTGGACCACGCCCGGCTTCGGACTTTCTACAATGAACTGATCGTCTTCAGGACGAAAACCAAGACTTCGATAAGAGCGTCATCGGCCCGTACCAGCCAGTACGGGCAGGCGCCTGTCGCGGTGAGGGCCAGGGTCAGGACGGATGTCAGCATCACGGCTCCGCTCAGGGGCAGGGACAGCAGGTTTGTCAGCAGGAAATACTTCGGAAAAGTGTGGAACCGGATCCATGCCAGGGGAGCGGTGAAGACCTGGCAGGAAATCGTCAGGGCGGCCGCATTCCAGACCTTCCGCATCGGATCCGCCTTCTCCAGCCGGGTCCGGGGCTCAGGGTACCAGGCTTGGAGCCGGGGCAGCAGCAGGGTGATGCCGAGCATGGCAAGGTAAGACAGCTGGAAACCGACGCTTGCGATGACCGGCGGGGTGAAGGCGAGCTGGAGAGTCAGGGCGGCGAGCAGGATGCCGGCTGGATGTTTGCGCCGGCCCGTATCGAGGGAGGCCGCTTCGCTGACGCAGACATACAGGAATGCGCGGACGACGGAGGGCCCGGCCCCGGTCATCAGCGTGTAGAATCCGGTCGCGGCCAGGGTGACGGCGCTGCGCACTTTCCGGGCTGCGGGCGAGTTGCCCAGCAGACCGAATACTTTCCTGATAATCAAATAGATGATTCCCAGATGCAGGCCGGACAGGGCCAGGATGTGGGAAGCTCCGCTGGCACGGAAGGCCGCCGTCGTTTCGCGGTCCAGGCCGCTCCGGTCTCCGGTCATCAGGGCTTGTACGATCCCTGCCGAACTGCCGTGCGGGTAGGGGATGGTCGCAATGAGGTCTTTCAACAATGCGCAGGCTCTTTCCGGAAGGGTCGGCGGTCCGGGAGGAGAGACCGGCAGCAAGGCGTAGGAGCATTGGCAGAAAACGCCCAGCAGGAAAAACAGGAAACCGTAACGGAGCCGGGCCCGGTGATGGGAAAGGAGGAATGGAAAATAGAGGGTGATGAGACCGAGTATAATGCCCGGAATGGCCCAGGAAACCGGCCCGGAGAGCCTTGTCGCAAATTGTCCCGCAGCCGATCCGGCCGCGAACGGAATGGCCAACGCCGCCATATCTCCCGCCTCTTCCATTTCGTCATTCCTATTTTTGCTAAAGTTACGATTTATCCGTAATTTTGTATGATTTTAAACGTTTATTTATGATCATTCTTGTAATCAATTGCGGCAGCTCTTCCATCAAGTACCAGCTTCTGGATATGAAGAGCGATGATGTATATGACCTGATGGCCAAGGGCGTCGTCGAGAAAATCGGTCTTCCCGAAGGCATCCTGACCCACAAACCCACCGGCAAACCGGTCCTGACGAAGAATCTCCCCATTCCCGACCATAAGGTGGGCATGCAGCTCCTGCTGGACGCCCTTGTCGATCCGGAGTGCGGCGTGCTCAAGTCCTTCGATGATATCGAGGCGGTCGGTCACCGTATCGTCCAGGGTGCGGATTTCTTCTCGGGCAGCGCCATCGTGGATGAGGATGTGCTTTCCAAGATCGAGATATGCTGCGATTTCGCTCCGCTGCACAACCCGGCACACCTGCTCGGTATCCGGGCGATGCAGAAGGTCCTTCCGACCGTGCCCCAGGTGGTGACGTTCGACACGGCCTTCCACCAGTCCATGCCGGCCTTCAATTACATGTATGGTCTCCCTTACAAATACTATGAGGAATACAGGGTCCGTAAGTACGGCGCCCACGGAACCAGCCACCAGTACGTCGCCGGCAAGGCCGCGCAGCTGACGGGCATCGATCTGGAGCATTCCAAGATCATCACCTGCCACCTGGGCAACGGCAGTTCCATCACCGCCGTGCAGGATGGCAAGTGCCTGGATACCTCGATGGGCTTCACCCCGCTCGCCGGCATGATCATGGGCACCCGCTGTGGCAGCATCGATCCGAATATCGTCCCCTACATCATGAAGAAAGAGGGTCTCACTCCCGACCAGATGACCGAGGTGATGAACCGGAAGAGCGGATTCCTGGGCCTGTCCGGCAAGACCTCCGATGTCCGTGAACTCAACGCCCTTGTCGCGGAAGGCGACCAGCGGGCCAAGCTTGTCTTCAAGGTCTTCACCTACGACGTGATCAAACTGATCGGCGCCTATATCGCGGAGATGCAGGGTGTGGACCTGCTCGTCTTCACCGCCGGCATCGGCGAGAACAACGCCCGCCTGCGCCGCCGCATCTGCGAGAACTTCGGCTATCTGGGCCTGAAGTTCGACCATGACGCCAATGCCAACGCTTCCGGAGACACGATCATCTCCCTGCCCGATTCGAAGGTCAAGGTCGCGATGATCTGCACCAATGAAGAGCTGGTGATCGCCCGCGACACCATGCACCTGGTCCAAAACATGGAATAATCTTCACTACGATATGTCACTCATTGAAAGTATCATCACGCGCGCCCGCTCCAACCGGCAGCGCATCGTGCTCCCCGAGTCGTTCGAGGAGCGTACCATCACGGCCGCCGACCGCGCCCTTGCGGACGGCCTGGCAGATATCATCCTGATCG
>JAEEGI010006424.1_pt1 | contig 26566 bp, 28 predicted proteins | sample 8958751 | NCBI WGS metagenome assembly JAEEGI01 (sample SAMN16246545, study PRJNA631951) | gut metagenome | biome: gut microbiome; feature: rumen; material: KS-attached | host: Bos | place: Iran: Karaj | collected 2018-10 | reverse complement strand
GTTGGCGCGGCGGGCCGCGTCGTTCACCGGGCGGCCCGTGGCGGGCGCCTGACGGGCCGGCTGGGTGCGCACCGGGTTCGTGGGGATGTAGACGGGCGGCTCGTTGTCCAGTCCGTCGATGTTGACCTTGAACTTTGAGGTGCGCGGGCGCGGCGCCGGATAGGCGTCGAAGCCGGACGCGGGCGTTTTCTGGTTGTCCTGCGGATATCTGTTTTCGTCCATAAGAAACCTCCGGGGAGATGGTTGTTCAGGCAATGGTGATGACCCGACGCTCCGTGACGATCAGGTGCACGGGGCGGTCGTTTCGGTTGACGGGGAGCGCGTCGCGCAGGCTCTCTTCAAAGCAAAGCCCCGCGGCCACGCCGGAAAAGCGCTTGAGATAGCGGTCGTAAAAGCCCATGCCGTAGCCGAGACGGAACCCGCGGCGGTCAAACGCGAGTGCGGGCACGATGCAAAGGTCCGCGTCGTCCGGGTTGATCGCTTCGCCGTGGGGCGGCTCCGAAATGCCGAACGCGCTGCGCTCGTTGGCCTGCGACACGTGCGTGACGGGCAAAAACTCCATGCGGCTGTCTTCATAGCAGCGGGGGAGGCCCACACACTTGCCGGCCCGCAGGCACGCTTCGATGATGCCGCGCGTTTCGGCCTCGCTGCCGGCGGCAAGATAGCACAGCACGGTGTCGGCGTTCCGGAACGCGGGGAGCGTCTGCAGCAGCCGGCACATGTCCGCCGCCTTTTGCTCCTTGTTCTTGATCGCGGCGCGCACGGCGGCGCAGGCGGGGCGCAGGTGCTGCTTTTGTTCCTTGATGGCGGGCTCCGGCGTCATTTGCATTGGATCGCTTCTCCGATCGCCGCCGCGGCCGCTGCGCCCTTCAGCGCGGCGACAACGGCAAGGCCGAATTCCACCGCCACGCCGGCGCCCTTTGCGGTAATGACGCTGCCGTCGGTCACAACGCTCCTGCTGCTGATGCGCGCGCCGGCAAGCTCCTTTTCAAAGCCCGGAAAGGCGATGGCCTCTTTGCCTTTGAGATAGCCCTTGTGCCCCAGCACGGACGGGGCGGCGCAGATGGCGCAAAGCAGTCTGCCGTTCGCGGCGCAGTAATCGAGCGCGCTTTGCACGGCGGCGCTCTTTTCAAGATTCAGCGTGCCCGGCATGCCGCCCGGCAGGATAACGCCCTCCAGCGCGGCGTTCAGCGTGATTTCGTCTTCGGTCAGGTCGCAGACCACGGGGATGCCGTGGGAGCCGGCAACGGTTTTTGCGCCCACGCCGACGGTCCGGACGTCAATCCCGGCGCGGCGGAGCAGATCGATCGGCGCGATGGCTTCGGTCTCTTCGAAGCCCTGCGCCAGAAAGCAATAGAGCATAGCGGTTCTCCTTTCTCAGTCGAGCGCGAAATTCATATAATAGCTGCGCGAAAGCAGGTCGCGGTCCGCGGTATAGAGCATGCCGTAGGGCTGCTTCTGGAACCCGGGCAGGGCCCACGGCGCATAGACGGGGATGTATTCGCCCTTCGGCAGGGCGGCGATCAGGTCAAATTGGGCGTTCCACGGAGAATCGGACACCACCTCGTGCACCTGCTTGCCGTCGAACAGAAAGGCGGTTTTGCCGCCGGTATAGGGCAGCGAATCATAGAACGCCTGGCAGTCGAGCGCATACAGCAGATTGTCGTCCGTCCAGAGGAAGCGGTCGAACCCGCCGGCGGGAAGCGAGGCGTAGCGTTCGTTCGTGATCGGGTCGGGGGGCGTTTGGCCCGCGCCCTGCAGCGTGCCCGCCCAGCGGTAAAGCTTTGTGACAAAGCCGAATTTCTCATAGTAGTCGTAGAGCGACTTGCCGGCGGGCAGCAGCACGATGAAATCCTTGCCCGTTTCGTGCAGAAACGCCTTGGCTTCTTCAATCAGCGACCGCATCAGGCCCTTGCGGCGATATTGCGGCTTGGTGGCCGCGGCGTAAAGATAGTAGCCGTCGTAAAGCTTCCTGCCGGCCTGCAGACGGCAATCCAGCAGATAGAGCACGCTTTGCACCTCGCCGTTTTCAATCACGGCGAAGGGGTGGCAGGACGGAAAGGCGCGGGCGAAGAACAGGTCGATATAGCCGTCCTCGTCGCCGAACACGTCCTTCCAGAGCGTGTGCAGCTGGGTCAGATACTCAGCGGAGGGGGTGATACGCATTTACAGGATCCTCGTTTCATATTTTTCCACGAAAAAGGCGGGATGATACGACAATTTCGCTTTGCGCAGATTCTCGCTGCCCAGGTCGTCTTCGCGGTTGACGTAGCGGAAGGCGGAAAGCTCTTCCTGCGCGAACATGCGGTTGATCATCGGATAGGCGCCGCGCACGGAGGCGAACGCCTTTTCAAAATGGACGCAGAACATGTCGTCCGTCAGCGCTTCGCCGAAGCAGAAGGCCGCAACGCCGCCGTCGACGCGCAGCAGACCGCCCAGACAGCCGAGCGCTTCATAGTTTGCAAACGCGGCTTCGATGATGCGGTATTCGTCCTCCAGCTCGGCGCGCCGGTCCGGGTGGCTCTCTTCCAGCCACTGCCGGCTCATCGCGAGACATGCGGGAATGTTGTCGGGCGTGATCCGTTCATAGGACCAGCGGAAGTTCCGCTCGAAAAAGGAGATGTGGTTGCGCTTGCTTTGATATTTTCTGCCCGCGAGCGAAACAAGGTCGTCGCGGCTGTAAACGTAATCGAAGGAATCGCGTTCCTTCGCGATCTGGAATTCGCCGGGAAAGGCGGCTTCCAGAATCGCGGCGTCTGCTTCTGTCATGCCGTAGATCTCGCAGGCGCGGCCGCGTTCTCTCGCCTCGGCAACGACGGCTTTGACCGCGGCGGTTTTGTCACCGCCCACGGGGAAGCAATAGGCGTCGTAGTTGCCGACTTCGCATTTTGTGACGAAGCAGCTGGCCGTTTGCGCCACGAAGAGCGGATATTTGGCGCCGTAGGAAAAGATGTTGCAAAAGCCGTATTCGCAGCCCTGCCGCGGTTCGCCCTGCAGCTTTTCCTGAATCAGCGCTTTGTCGTCCATGGAAACGCGGTGCCAGTCAAGCATGCTCGATCACACTCCCGACCAGCGCCAGTACGTCCCGGGCGATCGCTTCACGCGTGCGGGGCGCGCCGTTTTCGCTGCAGCGGATCACCCGCCAGCCTTCCTTTTTTGCGGCATAGAGCGCCGCTTCCCGGCAGGCGGCAAGATAGGCGGTGTCGCGCTCGTGCACGTCCTTTTTGGCGTTGTCGCCGTCATAGCGGCTTTGCAGCAGCGTCTGCGATACGCTGACGGGCATGTCCAGATAGACCACGAGGTCGGGCCTGGGCACGCCGAGCTTGTTGTATTCGAAATCGCCGAGCCAGGAAAGAAAGGCGTCCCATTCGGTCTGCGGGAGCTTTGTCATCTGGTGGCAGGCGTTGGACGTGACGTAGCGATCGGCCAGAATCACCGTGCCGGCCGCATAGTCGGCGCCCCAGATGGTCTTGAAGCCGGCGTAGCGGTCCACGGCATAGAACGCCGAGGCTGCCCAGGCGCCCACGTCGCCGGGCTTGTCGCCGTAGGCGCCGGCGAGATACTCCTTCACCAGCGCGGACGACGGCGCGTCGTAATGGGGCAGCGAGATCTTGCGGCAGGGAACGCCCTCGCTTTGCAGCGCTTCAAACAGCAGCGCGGTCTGGGTGCCCTTGCCGCTGCCGTCCAGCCCTTCCATGACGATCAGCGTGCCCATCAGTAGGTCAGAATGACGGCAAAGACCACCAGGCTGCCGCTCTCTTCGCGGTTGGCGATGGAATGCGTTTCGCCGCCCAGACAGATGCAGCTGTCGCCGGCGTGCAGAATCTCGGTCTTTCCGTTGTCAAAATAGGTGGCGGTGCCCTCGATCACATAGAACACCTCTTCTTCGTTCTCGTGCACGTGCGCGCCGATGGAGCAGCCGGGCTCCAGACGGATCGTGCCGATCAGGCGGGCGCTGCCCTTGTATTCGCCCTTGTTCAGCACGTCGGTCACAACGGCTTGTCCGTCGCCGCCGCGCATGTTGATTTTTACGGTTTCGGTCATGTCTTCCTTACGTTTGATCATGATACATACTCCTCTTTATTTGAATCCATAATTATCCAGTATAATTTCAGTATATTATAGCAAGTATTTCCGCCGCTTGCAAGCGGTTTGCAAACATTTTCACCGTTTCGTAAGAACTTTTCCGCTTCATTCTTGACAAAGCAGGACGCATCTATTACAATGAGGGTACGATTACCGTTTGAAAGGAGCGCTTTTCATGCAACAGCACGGTGCCTTTATCATCGGCGTTTCCTCCTGCAACGAGGAGGTCTGCGCGGCGGGCGGCCGCATTTCGACCCAGCAGGGGACGGCGCTTGAAATCTTTGACCGGTCGCACGACAAGGAAAAGAACGCCCGCCTGATCTCCAAGGTCACGGCTTCCGGCCACACCTCCACGGTGGAGCACGTCTTCTTCAATCTGGCGTTCAACAACGTTTCGGTCGTGGTGGAACAGTTCATGATCGAATTCCGTCTGGCGTCGTTCACGGTGAAGTCCCGCCGCTACGTCGACTTTGCCGACTGCGGCTATCACGTGCCGCCTTTTGCTTCCGCTGCGCTGCGTGACCGCTACACGGCCCACATGGACCGTCTGTTCGCGCTTTACGCCCGGCTGCGCGAAGCGCAGGTGCCGATGGAGGACGCGCGCTTCGTCCTGCCCTATTGCTTCTATTCCAACTTCTTCTGCTCGCTCGGCGGGCGTGAGATGATCAACGTGCTGCGCGCTATGCTCTTCGGCCGCGGCAGCGCCTATCCGGAAATCCGCGCCGTCGGCGAATCGCTGCTGCGGCAGGCGCAGGAAGCCGCCCCCGGCGTGTTCGCCGATTTTGAAGAGAAGAACAAGGACTACCGCGACCTGCCGGATCTGCCCGCTTTTGCGAGAGAAGAGACCGACGGCCCCGGCCGCGCGGTGGAGCTGCTCAGCTTTGACAAAAACGCGGAGCTCAACGTGGCCCGCACGGCGCTGATCGAGCGTTACGGCCTGCCCACGGCGCAGGCGGACGCGGTGCTGCAGGACGAGGGCACGCTGAAGACCGTGCTCGACGCCGTTGCGCGGTCGGACCGTCCGCGTGCGCTGGAGGCCGCCGCCTTCACGGTGCGGTTCAACAACGTCTCGCTTTCCACGGTCACGCATTTCGTGCGGCACCGGATTCAGAGCATCTGCATCCCGCAGCTGAAGGACTGCGTGCGCGAAAACTACATCATTCCCGCCTCCGTGCGCGAAAACGAGGCGCTTCTGAACGACTATGTCGCCGCGTTTGAACAAACGGCCGCGCTCTATCACGAGCTGCAGAAGGCCGGCGTCCCGGAGGAGGACCTCGTCTACGTGCTGCTGTCGGGCAACGTGCTCGACCTCGTGACCACGCTGAACGCCCGCGAGCTGCGGCTGCTGCTCAAGCTGCGCACCTGCACCCGCGCCCAGTGGGAGATCCGCGGGCTGACCACGGAGCTGCTGTTCCTGCTGCGCGAGGCGTGTCCGCTGCTGTTTGCCGGCTACGGCCCGAGCTGCGTCTGCGACGGCAAGTGCCCCGAGGGGCGCATGTGCTGCGGCCGCATGGAGGAAATGCGCAGGCTGTTCGGCTGAAAAAGACAATAAAAAAAGGCTGCTGCCAAGAGCAGGAGCCTTTTTTCTATGCGGTTATCTTTCTTCCCAGGGAATCTCTTCCTTCGGCGGCGTGGTCCACGGCCAGAAGATGCGGTCGATCCATTCGATCATGACGCCGATGAAGTCGCGCAACGGCACGAGGAATTTGTTATAAAAGGCGGTCCAGTCCGTCAGCCATTCCATAAGACGCGCTCCTTTCTTATTTCTTGAGGCCGCGCAGCCAGTCGGCCAGGTCCATGAACAACTCGTGCAAAATTCTGCGGAATTCTACGATATCGAAGTTTTTGGTCAAAACAATCATCCTTTCCGTATTTTCCTGTGCCTCCATTATACATCGTTTCGCCGCGGCTTGCAAGTCTTTTTTCAAAGCGGAAAGCTTTTTTCCGCCAAAAGGCGACACGCTGCGCCGCCGGAGCGCGGTATAATCGGCTTGGTGATGGCAATGACAACGGTGGTCTACGGCGATATTCTGTTCATCCTCAACGCCTACGTGACGGATCTGCTGCTTTTGCTCTGCGCGCCCTTGTGCCGCGAAAAAAGCAGCCGCCCCCGGCGCGCGCTGGCGTCGGTGCTGGGCGGGCTCTATGCGTTCGTCCTCTTCGTGCCCCGGCTGCCGCGCTGGGCGCTGCTGCTTTCGCGGATGCCGGCCGCTGCGGGGCTGGTGCTCTGCGCGTTCGGCTTTGGCGGACGGCGGCGCTTTCTGCGGCTGCTGGCCGGGTTCTTTCTGATCAACTTCGTGTTTGCGGGCCTTATGGCCGCGCTGTGGCACACGCTGCACCCGGCAAGGCTGCTCGTCTTCGGCACGGTGATCTACGCCGCCATCGACGCCGGCACGCTCGTCGGGCTCACGGCGGCGTGCTACGCGCTGCTGTGGGGCGCCGAACGGCTGCTGCGGACCCGCCGCGCGCAGGGGTGCCTGTTCGATCTGACTGTGACGCTGGGCGAAAAAAGCGTGCGGTGCCGCGCGTTTCTGGATACGGGCAACGACCTGCGCGAGCCGTTTTCGGGCCTGCCCGTGGTGCTGCTGCACCGCTCTTTCGCGGCGAAGCTCGGCGTGCCGGATACGCCCGACGCCATGCAGAGCGCCGCGCTGCGCTTCCGGCTGATCCCGTGTCGCAGTCAGGGCGGCTCCGTGCTGCTGCCGGCGTTCTGCCCCACGAGGCTGACTGTGCGCTCGCCGCGGGGAACGGGCGAAACGGCCGACTGCTATGTGGCGGTGACCGGGCAGCCGCTCGGACACGGCGCGTTCGGCGCGCTGCTGCCCCCGGCGCTGACGGAGCTGCCGGAAACGGCGGGAGCCGAAAGGGAAAGGAGCGCGATCGGATGAAGCGAAAGCTGCGTTTTGCCGCCGACCGGCTGCGCGTCGCCCTCATCCGGGCGCTGCGTCCGCGCGGAGGGCCGCTCGATTACGTCAACGGGCCGCAGACGCTGCCGCCCCCGCTTTGCAAAGAGGAGGAGCAGGCGGTGTTCCGCCGGCTGGAACACGGCGACGCCGGCGCCCGCGACGAACTGATTGAACACAACCTGCGGCTGGTGGTCTATATCGCCCGCAAGTTCGAAAACACCGGCGTCGGCATCGAGGATCTGATCTCGATCGGCACGGTGGGGCTCATCAAGGCGGTGCAGACCTTTGCGCCGCAAAAGAAGATCAAGCTCGCCACCTACGCCTCGCGCTGCATTGAAAACGAAATCCTGATGTACCTGCGCAAGACCGCCAACCGCCGCAGCGAGGTTTCGATTGACGAGCCGCTGAACGTGGACTGGGACGGCAACGAGCTGCTGCTGTCGGACGTGCTGGGCTCCGATGCCGACGAGGTCAGCCGCGGCATGGAGCGCGAGGACGAGCGGCTGCACCTGCTGCGCGTGATCGAAACGCTTTCGCCCCGCGAAAAGGAGATTCTGACGCTCCGCTTCGGGCTCTACGGGTCAAAGGAGTTTACGCAAAAGCAAGTGGCGGACCGCCTCGGCATCTCGCAGAGCTACATTTCGCGGCTGGAAAAGAAGATCATTGCAAGGCTGAAGGAGGAACTGGAGAAGACGATGTGAATGGAAGAAGTCAGATGGTCAGAAACCAGATAGCCAGAAACCAGAAACCAGAAACCGGAAACCGGGTTGCCTGAGGCCAAAGGCTTGAAAAAAGCAAAATAAAGAAACGGTCGTTGTTTCAGCGACCGTTTTTTTACGATGCATCGTTTGACCTCTGACCATCTGATTTCTGGCTTCTGGCTATCTGAGAAATCCGTTGATGATCTGTTCTTCCGCCTCGGCTTCCGTCAGACCGAGGGTCATCAGCTTGACGATCTGCTCGCCGGCAATCTTGCCGATGGCCGCCTCGTGAACCAGCGCGGCATCCACGTTGTTCGCTTCCAGCCCCGGAACGGCGAGAATGCGGCCGTTGTCCATGATGATGGAATCGCACTCCGTGTGGCCGGAGCAGGGGGCGTTGCCCGCGATTTTGGCGTCGAACTTCTGGAACGAATCGTCGCGCGCCACGGAGCGCGACACGATGTCGGCGCTCGAACCCTCGCCGTTCAGTTCAACGGCATAGGTGCTGATCGCGCGCTGGCTGCCGTGGGTCATCAGCCGTTCGCGGACCACGAGTCTGGCGTTGGCGGCCAGCTTTGCGGTGGTGGTGCGCTCGGTGTCGTCCACGCCCTTGATCTGCACCATCTCCATCTCCACGGAGGAGCCCTCCTCCTGATAGACCTCGGTGCCGGGGTTCAGGATGCGCTTGCCCGTGCCGGAGCCGGAGCCGTAGTGCTTTTCGACGTATCTGACCCTGGCGTTTTTGCCCACATAGAAGCGGTGAATGCCGTCGTGCTCCGAATCCTGATTGCCGCAGTTGTCGATGCCGCAGCCGGCCACGATCACGACGTCGGCGTCCTCGCCGATGAAGAAGTCGTTATAGACCAGCTCCTTGAGCCCGCTTTGCGTCATCACGACGGGAATGTGCACGCTTTCGTTCTTGGTGCCGGGGGCGATATGGACCTCCAGCCCGCTGACGTCGGTCTTGGAAACGATTTCGATATTGGCCGTGGAGCGCCGCCCCGCGGACTGACTGTTGGAGCGGATGTTATAGGCGCCCTCGGGTACGGCGTGCAGGTCGGCGACCTCCATCAGAAGCCGCTTTTGAATCTCGTCCAGCTTTACCACAGCGCATCCTCTCCTTCCTCAAAGCCGTTGCGTTCGCAGCGGCGCACCGCGGCGGCGGTGCCGATCAGCGCGGGCAGCACGTCGTCCCGGCTGCCGCGGTCAATGATTTCGCCGTCTTTGAGCACGATGATTTCGTCGGCGATGTTGAGAATACGCTCCTGATGCGAGATGATCAGGATGGAGCTGTCCTTGATCGTTTCGCGCATGTGGCGGAACACCTCGATCAGGTTCTGGAAGCTCCACAGGTCGATGCCCGCCTCGGGCTCGTCAAAGACCGAAAGCACGCATTTGCGCGCCAGCACCGTGGCGATTTCGATGCGTTTGAGCTCGCCGCCCGACAGGCTGGCGTTGACCTCGCGGTCGATATACTCCCGGGCGCAAAGGCCCACGGCCGAAAGGTAACGGCACGCGTCGGCCACCGAAAGGTGACGGCCGGCCGCAATGCGGATCAGGTCGAGCACACGGATGCCCTTGAAGCGCACCGGCTGCTGAAAAGCAAAGCCGATGCCGCGCCGGGCGCGTTCGGTAACGGAAAGGCCCGTGATGTCCTCGCCGTCCAGCAAAATCTGTCCGCCGGTCGGCATTTCGATGCCGGCGATCAGTCTTGCGAGCGTTGATTTGCCGCCGCCGTTGGGGCCCGTGACCACAACCAGCTTATTGTCGGGAATCGTGAGGTCGATTCCCCGGATGATTTCCTTTTCCTGCCCGTCGGCGCTGACGTCAAAGGAAACCTGTTTGAGTTCCAGCATAGCGTGACTGCTCCTTGTTTTTGCACATTATTATTGCCATTATAATATAAAAGATGCGCTTTTGCAAGAGGCCGACGCAGTTTTTTCCCTTGGGGCGCACGCCGCAGGGAAGCGTCGGTTTTGGAAGGCAAAACTGCCCGAACGCCGTGCCGGAATCCTTGAAAACCGGCAGGTTTCCTGCGGCTTTCGTCACTATGCCCAATTTTGACTGTTCATTTTTTACTTGCTTTTTGATGAACAAATTGTTACAATATAATTTGTCATGATGGGAGAAAGGCGCGGGACGGCTGCGCCGGAGGAAAGAGGGGACAGCGTATGGCTTTGCAGCAGAGCGACGTTTTTCACAAATCGACGTTCGACAAGATTTCGCCCGACAAGCGCAACAAGATCATGAACGTCGCGGTGCAGGAGTTTGCGGCCTGCGGGTTTGAAAACGCAAACATCAACACCATCGCCAAAAAAGCGGGCGTTTCGGTCGGGTCACTCTATAAATACTTCGACACCAAGGCCGATCTGTTCCTGACCTGCATCAATTACGGCATCGAATCGCTGGAGGATCTGCTCAGCGACGTGGTTGCCAGCGACGAAGACATCATGCTGAAGTTTGAAAAGATTCTGCGTGAGGCGATGCGCTTTTCGCGCCAGAGCGGCGAAATGATCCGGCTGTATAACGAATTCACCACGGAAAGCAACGCCGAGCTCGGCAAGCGTCTGGTGGAAAAGATGGAGGCGCTCACCGCCCGGGCCTACCGCAACGCGATCATTCAGGGCCAGTTTGAAGGCGAGGTCCGCGCCGACATCGATCCCGGCATGGCGGCGTTTCTGGTGGATAATCTGCTGATGAACGTGCAGTTTTCCTACGCCTGCGCCTACTACAAGGAACGCTTCCGCTACTATGCGGGCGAAGACATCTTTGAAAAGGATTCGTTCGTCATCGAAAACATTCTGCGCTTTATCAAGGCGGCGCTGAAGCCGCAAAAATATCCGGAAAGGAAAGATATTTTATGAAGTACGCATTGGCCTATGACGTCGGCACTACGGGCGTGAAGACCTGCCTGTTCGAAATCGACGAAAACATCCGCCTGATCGCGGGCGAAAGCGAGGGCTACGAGCTCTACGTGCTGCCCGGCGGCGGCGCCGAGCAGGACCCCGAGGAATGGTGGGCCGCCATGTGCCGCACCACGAAGGCGGTTCTGAAAAAGACCGGGCTCGACCCGAAAAAGATCGACGGCATTTCCTTCTGCTCGCAGGCGCAGGGCCTTGTGCTGGTAGACAAGGACGGCAAGCCGGTGCGCCGCGCCATGAGCTATATGGACCAACGCGCGCGCAAGGAGCTCAAGGAGGGGATGGCCAACGGCATTCAGATTGCCGGCGCCAACATCTTCAAGCTGATCCCGTCGCTGATGATCACGGGCGCGGTGTCGTCTTCGGTCAAGGATCCGATCTGGAAATACAACTGGGTCAAGAACAACGAGCCCGACGTTTTTGCGCGCGTTTATAAGTGGTTCGACGTCAAAGAGGCGCTCATCTGCCGCATGACCGGCGCGTTCATCATGACGCAGGACAGCGCGTTCGGCACGCTGCTGTATGACATCAAGAACAAGTGCTGGAGCCCGAAGATGTGCAAGATGGTCGGCGTCAACATCGACCACCTGCCGCAGATCATCAAATCGACCGACAAGGCCGGCGAGCTGCTGCCGCAGGCGGCGCAGGAGCTCGGCCTCGCCGCGGGCATTCCGGTGTTCGGCGGCGGCAGCGACGCTTCGCTGATTGGCGTGGGCGCGGGCGCGTCCTCCATCGGCAAGACCCACGTCTATATGGGCACCTCCGGCTGGGTTTCCACCGTGGTGCCGCCCAAGGCGCTGGTGGACACCTCCGCCATGATCGCCGCCATCACCGGCGCGAGCGACCGCTCCGCCAACTACTTTGCCGAGCTGGAAACCGCCGGCAAGTGCGTGGAATGGGTCAAGGATCACCTCGCGCTGGACGAGGTGGGCATCTACATGAAGAAGCACGACGTGACCGAAGGCGAAGAGATGGAAACGAAGTACACGTCGCTTTACACCTATCTGCAGGACGTCATCAAGACCGTGCCCGCCGGCTCCAACGGCGTGGTGTTCACCCCGTGGTTCCACGGCAACCGCTGCCCGTTTGAGGACCCGAACGCGCGCGCCATGTTCTTCAACATGAATCTGGAAACCGGCAAGAGCGACCTGATCCGCGCCGTGGTGGAGGGCGTCTGCTTCCACATGCGCTGGTTCATCGAGGCGCAGGAGCGCAAGGTGCCCTGCAGCGACCCGATCCGCTTCGTGGGCGGCGGCGCGCTGGGCGAGGCGACCTGCCAGATTCTGGCCGACTGCCTGGGCAGACGTGTGGAGACCGTGGCCGCGTCGCAGAACGTGGGCGCCGTGGGCGCGGCTGCTGTTGTGGCGGCCGGTCTGGGCGTTGTGGAAGACGTCAGCGAAACCGAACAGCTGGTGCAGGTGGAAAAGGTCTATTACCCCGACGCCGGCGTCAAGGCCGTCTACGACCGCAACTACTCCGTCTACAAGGAGCTTTACAAATCGAACAAGAAGAGCTTTGCCATCCTCAACGGCTGAGTTTCGTTTGCCGCCGGGTTCGCCCGGCGGCTTTCTTTTTTTACTGAAAGCGCCGTCAACTTATACAAATATCGAAAATAGTCTTGCATTTTTTATGTAAGTTATCTATAATAAAAGAAAATGCGGGACGCTGTTCCGCAGCAAGATCGAATCCCGAAGGCGGTGATCCGGATGCAGGAAAAGCAAACGCTGAAATCAACAGCCGCAAAGCCGTACAGCCACGTTGTCGTTGTCGGAGTGGACGGCGCGGGCGGCTGGTTCAAGGAGGCCGACACGCCCCACTTCGACCGCATCTTTCAAGACGGTGCGGTCACCTACCGCGCGCTGGCGTCGAACCCGACCATCAGCGCCGAATGCTGGGGCTCCATGCTGCTCGGCGTGGGGCCGGAAATCCACAGGCTGACCAACGAGATCGTCAGCAGTCAGCTGTACCCGGCCGACAGCCCGTTTCCGTCGCTGTTCCGCCGCATCCGCGAGGCGATGCCGGACGCCGCGCTCGGCTCCTACTGCGACTGGGATCCCATCACGGCGGGCATCGTGGAGCAAAACCTCGGCGTGAGCCACGACACCGCTCCCGACACGAAGCTGACGCCGGTCATCTGCGATTACGTCCGAACGGAAAAGCCGACGTTTTTGTTCATCCAGTTCGACAGCGTGGACGGCGCGGGCCACGGCAACGGTTACGGTACGCCGAAGCATCTGCAGCGCATCAGCGAGGTGGACGCGCTGATCGCCGACGTGCATCGGGCTTACTGCGACGCCGGCATCATCGGCGACACACTGTTCACGGTCATTGCCGACCACGGCGGCCACGGCACCGGTCACGGCGGCTGGACCGACGAGGAAAAATACGTCACCTTTGCCGCGGCGGGCAAAACCGTCTGCCGCGGGGAACTGCAGGAAATGAATATCCGCGATCTGGCGGCCATCGTGCTGTATGCGCTCGGCCTCAATCGCCCGGCTTTGGATGAGCAGGGCTGGACGGCGCAGCTGCCGCCGGGGCTCTTTGATGATTCCGCGATCGAACCCTACCGCGACCTGTCGCACCTGACCGGCGCCGCGCCGCGCGTTTCCAGAACGCCGCACACCTCGGAACTGACAGAAAAGGAGCGTAAACCGATGCAGCCCCTGAAATTCTATCTGATTACGGACACCCATTATTTCAAGAATTCGCTCGGCGCTTACGGAGAAGCGTATGAGGAATTCATGGACGGCGAGCAAAAATGCTTTGGCGAAACCCAAAGCATCAACGAGGCGGCGTTCGCCTTTCTTGCGCAGGACGCGCAGGCGGACATCATCCTGATTGCCGGCGATCTGTCGTTCAACGGCGAAAAGGAGAGTCATAAGGCGTTTTCAAAGCTGCTGCACGAGGTGCAGGAAAAGAGCGGCAAGCGCATCTATGTGGTGACCGCCGGACACGATTTCAACGAGCATCCGTTCGCCTATAACGAAACGGGGCGGATCGAGCCGGAGGGGACGGCGTTCACTGAGCTTTATGACTTCTATAAGGATTTCGGCTATGAGAGCGCGATCGCATTCAACGAAGCGCATCTGTCCTATGTGGCGCAGTTGTCCGAAGGCGTGCGGCTTTTGGTAATCTGCAACGACGTCGACGGGAAAAAGCACATCACCTATGACGATGATTTTCTCGGATGGATCGAGACGCAGGCAAGACAGGCGCAGCAAGACGGCCAGATGATGATCGCGATGGAGCATTATCCCGTTTTGCCCGGCCAGCCGATGCTCGGCCTGATCGGTGACGCCTGGCAGGCAGAGAGCAAAAAACTGGTCGAAACACTTGCCGACAACGGTGTGCATCTGATCTTCACCGGCCATATGCACAACCAAAGCATCAACGAAGCCGTGACGGAAAAAGGCAACCGCTTTTATGACGTCTGCACCGGTTCGGCGATCGGCTGGCCGGCGTTTATACGGCTGGTTACGGTTCGGGATGAGAAGACCGTGGAGATTGAAAGTATCCCCGTTCCCGATTTTGACTGGGACAAACAGGGGTTAAGCAGCAAAGATTATCTCATCAGACAGTTTGAACGGATGATCCGCCGCTATCTCGACGCCATGGCCAATGATACGCCGCGCTTCATGCGCAAGGTCCATATCAAGCAATCGCCCGCGCTTGTCAAGATCCTTGGACTCGTCGGCAAAAAGCTCAATAAGATGACGGTCGGCCAGTTTGCGCGGCTGTTGCTCGTCAAAGCGGATCCCCGGATCAAAGACACGTCGTTTGTGGATTTTGCCGTCGATATCGTGCGTACGATCTTCGAAGGCAACCAGCCGTTTGTGGAGGGCACGCCCGGCGGCGATACGCTGCTCAAAGTCTTCCGCCGTATGCGCCCGTTCGTCCGGCATTTCAAGGACTCACAGGGCAATGCGCTGGATTTTTATGAAACAATGAAACACACCGTCGGCAACTACGGCATCGACGATTACAACGCCGTGCTGAAGCTGAAATAAAAGGAGAGAATACGATGAAAAAGCAAAAAGACGCCGCGCTTGCCGCGGCAGAAGTGCCGAAAAACGCACTGCCGCCCGAGCAGGGCAAAAACGTGACCACCTTCGAATACATCTGCCTGAGCCTTGCGCGCATCGGCGGCATGTTCGGCACGACCCTCACGGGCACGCTGGCCGCCGCGTTCCTGCATGAGCTGTACTTCGGCCCGGTGGGTGTGGATTCCGCGGAGATCGCCAAGATCATGGCCGTGCAGACCACGCTGACCACGGTGGTCGGCGTCATCATCGGCCTTGTGGCCGGCATCGTCGTGCAGAAATGGAAGAGCCGCTGGGGCCGTTACCGCCAGTGGTACATCATCTGCCTGGTGCCGATCTTTATCCTGACCGTGCTCTATTTCTACGTGCCGCAGGGCTGGACCGTGCAGCAGATGACGCTGTTCCGCTACGGCATCGCCCTTTGCCAGACCATCTTCAACGCGTTCAACAACTTCGGCCAGAACGTGGCGCAGGTGATTTCGCCCAACCCGAAGGAAAAGAAGACCGTTGCCACGGTCTGGCAGCTGTCCTATTACCTCGGCTACGGCGGCGCGTATCTGGGCACCTTCGTCTACGGTCTGTTCAGCGACGACAAAAACGCCATGTATATGACCCTCGCCGTCGTGGCCGCCATCGTCACCGCGTTCGGCAACCTGATGTGCGGTCTGTTCTGCAAGGAGCGCATCGAGCTGCCGAAGAAGGATAAGGTCAAGATTTCCAAAGAGCTGTTCGTTCTGTTCAAATACCGGAATTACCGCGCATATCAGTATATGCAGTGGTCGAACACGCTGGCCGCCATCGGCCGCTTCACCACCTATCTGGTGGCGATCACGGTCGGCTCCTCCAAAAACCTGCTGCTCACGATCCCGTCGGCGGCGGGCACGGTGGTCGGCAACCTGATCACCGCGAAGATTTCCAAAAAGTACGAGCCCACCAAGCTGCTCAAATTCTGCGGTATCTATTCGCCGATTGCCGCCGCGGTCGTGTTCTTCGTCTGCTTTGCCGAAGCGAAGATGGGCCTGATGTTCTTCAACGGCTGGCACAGCATCTTCTTCTACGTCTTCTATTTCATCTTCGGCGTCGGCATCGGTGTGCAGGAGCTTTCCACCTCCCACTTCAACGTCGAATACTTCGACTATCTCGAATGGCAGACCGGCGACCGCATGGAGGCCGTGCAGGGCATCATTCCCGGCTGGATCGGCACCGCGCTGAACTACCTGAAGGAGCTCGCGATCCCGTTCATCATTGCGTGGGTCGGCTATGAATCCTCCGCCGAGGGCGATCTTGTCAAAACCATGCAGGCGAAGCCCGACTATATGCGCACCTGCCTGTGGCTGCTGGCGTTCGTGGTGTTCGGCTATGCGCTCAGCCGCGTGATCAGCGCCCTTGTGCTGAAGTTCTTCTACGACATCGAGGGCGAGAAGAAGGCGCAGATGTACCGCGAGCTTGAAGAAATGCGCGAGGCGCGCCGGCTGGAAAATCTGGCGCTTTCCGGCGAGCCTGTGCCGGCAGCGGCGGAAGACAGCCTGAACGAATAAGAGAAGGAACAGCCCATGAAACAATATGATTCTGTCATCATCGGTCATATCACCGAGGATATCAACATCGACCACGAAGACAACACCGTGCATATCTGCGGCGGCGCCGTGCTCTATGCGAGCGCGAGCGCCTTTGCGCTGGGTCACACCGTTGCCGCGGTGACCAAGCTTGCCGCGGCCGACAGCGCCCGGCTGGAGCAGTTCACGATCCCGCGCGAAGACGTGTTCGCCGTGTCCTGCGAACGGTCCACCACGATCCGCAACAAGTATTTCACCGCCGACAAGGAGCGCCGCGACTGCGTCTGCCTGTCGCGCGGCACGCCGTTCACGATGGACGATCTGCCGAAGGAGCTTGACGGGCAGATCTATCACTTTGCCGGTCTGATCGTCGGCGACTATGCCGACGACATGATCCCGCTTTGCGCAAAGAAGGGCGCCGTGGCGGTGGACGTGCAGGGCTGTCTGCGCCACGCCGATCCCGAAACGGGCAGGATGTACTTTGAAGACTGGAAAGCCAAAAAGGAGCTGCTGCCCTATATCACCTATCTCAAGACCGACGCGGCGGAGGCCGAGATCCTGACCGGCACGGCCGACCGCGCCGCGGCGGCGAAGATTCTGCACGGCTGGGGCGCGAAGGAAATCCTCATCACCCACAACACCGAGGTGCTGACCTATGACGGCGGCGAAATATATGCCTGTCCGATCCGGGCGCGCAACCTCAGCGGCCGCACGGGCAGGGGAGACACCACCTTCGGCGCGTACCTCAACGAACGGCTGCAAAGCGACGTTCCGACCGCGCTGGAAACGGCCACGGCCACGGTTTCCCTGAAGATGGAAACGCCCGGCCCGCTGCGCGCAGACAGGGCGGAAATCCTGGCGTATCTGCGGCGGTTTTATCGTTGAAAACGCAAAAAACAAGATTCCGAAATAGAAATATACTGGCCAAACTCCACATATTTTTCTGTGGGAAATATTGACATCTTTCGCAATTTAAGGTATGATAATAGGTACAACATACGCTGTGCTTTTTGGAGAAACAGCGATGAAGGAAACATCGTCATCAAAGGAGCATCCCATATGGAAAAACTGATTTATATCATTCCCGCAGTGGCCGTGCTCGGCCTTTTGTTCGCGCTGGCGCTGGCGCTGCGCGTCAAAAAGCAGGCGCCGGGGAATGAACGGATGCAGGAGATCGCCGCCTCGATCCACGAAGGCGCAACGGCGTTCCTGTTCTCGGAATACAAGATCATCGTCGTGTTCATCGCCGTAATCTTCCTTGCCATCGGCTTCGGCATCGGCAACTGGCTGGAGGCGGTCTGCTTCATTGTGGGCGCCGTGTTCTCCATCGCGGCCGGCTTCTTCGGCATGCAGGTGGCAACGCTGGCCAACGTCCGCACCGCCAACGCCGCCAAGGAAAAGGGCATGGCCAAGGCGCTTTCCGTCGCGTTTTCCGGCGGCGCCGTGATGGGCCTTTGCGTGGCGGGCTTCGGCCTTCTGGGTATCTCGGCCATCTATGCGATCACCAAAAACGCCGACGTGCTGTTCGGCTTCTCGCTGGGCGCTTCGTCCATCGCGCTGTTTGCCCGTGTGGGCGGCGGCATCTACACCAAGGCCGCCGACGTCGGCGCTGACCTTGTGGGTAAGGTGGAAGCCGGCATCCCCGAGGACGACCCGCGCAACCCGGCGGTCATCGCCGACAACGTGGGCGACAACGTGGGCGACGTGGCCGGCATGGGCGCCGACCTGTTTGAAAGCTACGGCGGCGCCGTGATCTCCGCCATGACGCTGGGCCTTGCATATGCCAAAAACGTGAACGGCCTGCTGTTCCCGCTGCTGATTGCTGCGCTGGGTCTTGTTTCTTCCGTCATCGGCACGTTCTTCGTGCGCGGCGACAAGAACCCCTCCGGCTCCCTGAAGGTCGGTACCTACATCGCTTCCGCCATGGTGCTCATCGGCTCCATTCTTCTGAGCAAGCCGCTGCTGGGCTCCTATCTGTTCGGCGTCACGATCGTCGCTGGCCTCATCGTCGGCGTGCTGATCGGTTATTTTACCGAGGTCTATACCTCCGACGCCTACGGCTTTGTCAAGAAGATTGCCAAGCAGTCTGAAACCGGCACCGCCACCAACATCATCTCTGGCATCGCCACGGGCTTCCAGTCCACGGCGGTCACCATCCTGTTCATCTGTGTGGGCATCTTCGTCGCGTTCATGTGCGGCCACAAGGTCGGCGGCATGGCCGGCGGCATCTACGGCATCGCCCTTGCGGCGGTCGGCATGCTTTCCACTACGGGCATCACCGTTGCGGTGGACGCCTACGGTCCCATCGCCGACAACGCGGGCGGCATTGCCGAAATGAGCGGCCTGGACGAATCCGTGCGCAAGATCACCGACAAGCTCGACTCCGTGGGCAACACCACCGCCGCCATGGGCAAGGGCTTTGCCATCGGTTCCGCGGCGCTCACCGCGCTGGCGCTGTTCTTCTCCTATAAGGAAACGGTCGGCCTGACCAACATCGACCTGCTCAACAGCAACGTCGTGATCGGCCTGCTGCTCGGCGGCATGCTGCCGTTCATCTTCTCGGCGTTCACCATGGAATCCGTTTCCAAGGCGGCCTATCAGATGATCGAAGAGGTCCGCCGCCAGTTCCGCGAGATTCCCGGCGTGCTGGAAGGCACGGGCAAGCCGGATTACAAGACCTGCGTTTCCATCTCCACCAAGGCCTCGCTGCGCGAAATGATCGTGCCCGGCATCCTTGCCGTGGCCGCGCCCATCGCGGTCGGCTGTCTGCTCGGCGCAAGCGCGCTCGGCGGTCTGCTTGCCGGCTCGCTCGTCACGGGCGTGCTGCTCGCCATCTTCATGTCGAACGCCGGCGGCGCCTGGGACAACGCCAAGAAGTACATTGAAAGCGGCCATCACGGCGGCAAGGGCAGCGAAAGCCACAAGGCGGCCGTTGTCGGCGACACCGTGGGCGACCCGTTCAAGGATACCTCCGGCCCGTCGATCAACATTCTGATCAAGCTGATGACCATCGTGTCGCTCGTCTTCGCCCCCATCTTCCTCAAAATCGGCGACGGCGCGGGCCTGATCGCCTGGCTGATGAAATAACACGAAATCGAAGTCGCCCCATCTTAGGGGCGATTTTTGTTGAACAAAGGAGAAATCTATGTTTCGAAACTTTTTCCGTCACAGAATCGTGAAGCTTGTCATTGAGTTCTTCGGCATTGCCGCCGGGGCGGTGATCGCGGCCTTCGCGATTGAAGAATTTCTCGTGCCCTGCACCATTCTGGACGGCGGCGTGGTCGGCATCGGCATCATGGTGAGCAGCCTGACCAGATGGCCGCTGAGCCTTTTGACCGTTGCGCTGAATCTGCCGTTTCTGTTGATCGGTATGCGCAAAATGGGCAAGATGTTCATTGCCAAGGCCGCGTTTGCCATGGCCGTATTCGCCGGCTTTCTGCAGGTCTTTGCGCCGCTGCAGAACGCGACGGAGGACTATCTTTTGGCCGTCTGCTTCGGCGGCTCGCTTTTGGGCGTCGGCGTGGGGCTGGTGATCCGCTGCGGCGGCTGCCTCGACGGCACCGAGACCATCGCCATCATGCTCAACCGCCGCTTCAAGCTGCCGGTGGGGCGCGTGGTTCTGGCGTTCAACATCGTCATCTTTGTGGTCGCGGGCTTCCTCTTCGGCTTTGACCGCGCCATGTACAGCCTTCTGACCTATTTCATCACGTCGAAGGTGCTGGATATGATCGAAAACGGCGTGGATCAGGCCAAGGCCGCCATGATCATTACGGAAGACGCTGCGGAGATTGCGGAGCAGATCTTCCGGAAGCTGGGCCGCACGGTCACGCTGATGGAGGGCGAGGGCCTTGTCAGCGGAAAAAAGACCGTGCTCTACTGCGTGCTGACCCGCTTCGAGATCCACGAGCTGCGCGAGATCATCGACAGCGTGGATTCCTCCGCGTTCATCGCCATCAGCGACGTGTCGGAGATCATCGGCACGCACATCAAAAAGCCGGGTGTGCTGGAGGCGGAGCTATCAACAGAAGCATAAAAGAAGTTCCCGCAGCGTGTTCTGCGGGAGCTTTTGTTTATCTTGGGTTATTTGTTCTTGCTTTCGTAAGATTCAACCATCTTCTTGACCATCTGGCCGCCGATGGAACCGGCTTCTCTCGCGGTCAGGTCACCGTTGTAACCGGACTTGAGGTTCACGCCGACTTCGGAAGCAGCTTCCATCTTGAACTGATCAAGACCCTTGCTGTTCTTCTTTGCCATTCTTTTTCCACTCCTTTGCTGTGTTCTTTGGCCGCGGCGGCCCGTTATGACCGCGCGGCGGTTCTTCGCGTCTGCAATGTTAGTTTGGCAAAGAACCGCACGTTTATAGCCGGAAAATGCTGCCGCCGTTCCTTGACAGAAACCGTCTGCGATGCTACAATAGGAACACTGATTTTTCTTTGGAGGTATTATTATGAAACTTGCGATCGGAAGCGATAAATCCGGCTTCAACCTGAAAGAAAGCATCAAAGCCTATCTGACCGAACAGGGCGTCGCATTCGACGACCTCGGCACGACCGACCTCGACCACGTGAAACCTTACTACGTTGTCGCGTCCACCGTGGCGCCGCTGGTCCAGAACGGGACCTATGACCGCGCGATCCTCATTTGCGGAACGGGCGCCGGCGTCAGCGTGGTGTCCAACAAATACAAGGGCGTTTACGCCGTCGCGTGCGAAAGTCTCTACGCCGCTAAGATGTGCCGCGCGATCAACGACGCGAACATCCTGTGCATGGGCGGCTGGATCGTCGCGCCGGAAATGGGCATCGAGATGACGAAAGCCTTCCTCGGCACCGACTTTTTGCAGGACCTTGAGGAATGGCGTCAGGCGTTTTTGACCAACGCGAAGGGTGAAGTCAAGAAGGTGGAGGACGGCATCTATGATTGACGCGTTCACCTACGCGAACCCGACGCGGATCTTCTTCGGCTATGGGAAGCTGCAAGAGCTGCCTGCTCTGCTTTCCGACTGCGGCGTGGGGGCCGCCGTCCTCGTCTGCGACCGCTTCTTCGCCGCGATGGGGGAGGACCTGCGAGAGAAAACGCCGCAGATCGCCGCCGTCTTTTCCGACGTCGAGCCGAACCCGCAGCTTGACGGTATCAAAGAGACGGTTCGCCTGATGAAAGAGACCGGCGCCGACGCGGTGATTGCCCTCGGCGGCGGCAGCTCGATCGACACAGCAAAATTTGCGGCCGCCTGCGCGTGCAGCGACAAGACCCCGGACGCCCACTTTGACGGCGCCGCGTTCACGGCAGCGAAAAAGATCATCGCCGTCCCGACGACGGCGGGAACGGGCAGCGAAGTGACCGCCGTTTCGGTCGTCAGCCGCGGCGAAGAAAAAAAGACGGTCCACAACCCTGTGTTTCAGCCGACGGCGTGTATTGTCGACCCGGCGCTGACCATGACCGTCCCGCCGCGCACGACGCTGATGACCGGGCTCGACGCTTTCACCCACGCGATCGAAGCGTTCTGGAGCGTCCGCCACGGCGCGCTGACCGACGCCCTCGCCGTCGAGGCGATGCGCGTCATCCTCGCGAATCTCGAAACGTCCTTTGCCGAAGGCACCAAAGAAGCCCGCACGGCGATGGCCTACGGCTCGCTGGTCGCGGGGCTCGCGTTCTCCGTCGCGAAGACCGCCGGCTGCCACGCCTGCTCCTACCCGCTGTCGATGTACCACCACCTCCCGCACGGCGAGGCCTGCGCCTTCACGCTCGACAGCTTCATCCGCCTGAACGCCGACGACCGGCTGGAAGGGCTTGCCAAAACGCTCGGCTTCTCTGATTGCCACGCCCTCGCTGACGAGATCATCCGCCTGAAAACGATTGGCGGTTTGCGTATGCGTTTCGCGGACTGCGAAGGGGAGTTGGATATTGACCGCCTCGCCAAAGAAAGCGCGGAACATATGCTGATGCAAAACAACCCCGTCCGGCTGGACGAGGCTGCGCTGAAGAAAATGTTTGAAGCACTTCAATAATAAAAAGAACACCGCCGCGGCGGTGTTCTTTTTATGCTTGGTTATTTGTACTGATACGCGCGAACATAGTCCACGACGAACGCGCTGTTGTCGATGCCGTCAAGTACATTCGTTTCGGCAACGCCGTCCTTGCCGCCGACTTCCACTGAAAGGATCATGAATTCCGGCACCTGGCTGACGCCGCCCCAGTCGGTCGAAAAGCTCTTTTTGCCGTTGATGTAGAACGTGTAGCCGCGCTCGTTCCATTCCACGCCGTAGGTGTTGAACTCGCTGTAGGGGTCGCCCTTGACAAGGTACTTCTGCGAGCCGAGATGCTGATGCGCGTCTTTGTAGCCGTCGATATGCAGGTTCGAGCTGACCATGTTCGGGTTCTTTTTGTCGAAATACATGCTTTCGAAGACGTCGATCTCCGTCCCGTTTTTGCCCTTGTCCGTCTCGTCGCTGACGCCGTCGCAGTACAGCCAGAACGCGCCCCAGAGGTCGTGCCCCTTCGGGAGGATGCAGCGGCACTCAAAGTAGCCGTAGGTCTGGTTGAAGGAGTTGCGCGTGTCCATCCCGTAGTTGTAATAGCCTGCAGGGCCGCCGTCCAGCCCTTCAGCATAGTATTCGGTCCGGATGGTCAGGCAGCCGTCCTTCATGGTCGCCATCTTCTTGTTCCAGAAGCTGCCGCGGCGGGCGGTGTTGGTCTCCCACGCGAAGTGGCCGGACCAGTCGTTCCAGTTGACGGAATCTCCGTCAAACTCGTCCGCCCACGTCAGCTCAAATTTGTCCATGTCAATCTTTTCTCCGACGGCGTAATACGGCAGACCGAACAGGCCGTAGAACCAGGCGACGATGGAAAGGAAAAACGCAACGATTTTGTTCCACATTATACTCGCTCCTTAATTATTTACGCTTCCGCCGCTGCGCGACGTTTGCGCAGGATCGGAAGCAATGCGGCGACGCCGCCGACCAAAAGAACACCGCCGAACGCGGTAATCAGGATCGCGGCGGGCGTGCTCAGCGCGGTGATGGTTTCCGGCTTTTCGGGGTTGTAGCGGATGGTGATCGTCTGTCCCTCGCGGTAGCTGCTCTTGTAATTATCGAGCTGCTGATCATAGGCGGTGCCGCCGACGCTGTAGCGGACATAGACGGTGTATTTGTCCGACTCTTCGCCGACGCCGGGCTCCCAGTCGATCTGCGTGATCATCGCGTTTGTCTGCGGAAAACTGGTGACCTGTGTGTATTTGATGACGCCGCTGACCAAAAACAGCAGACCGCCGAGCAAAAGGATCGCGGGGGCGAGATAGGTCTTCCAGGCTTCTTTGTTTTTCATACGGGTTCGCTCCTTCTGACAGGTTATACTCATTATACCCAATGCGCGTCCCTTTTGCAAGCGGAAACACGATCTTTTTTCCCTGTCTCCCTTGCCTTTTTTGCTGCGGTATGATACAATAAATTGAAATATTCCGAGAGGAAGGATGAAGGATCATGGCAAAGAGAACATCACAGTGGTATAAGGACCTCGCCGTCTATCAGATCTGGCCGCGTTCGTTCTGCGACGGCAACGGCGACGGCATCGGCGATCTGGAGGGCGTGCTCTCCAAGCTCGACTATATCAAAAGCCTCGGCGTGGACGCGATCTGGTTTTCGCCGCTGTATCCGTCGCCCAACGCGGACTACGGCTACGACATTGCGGACTACACCGATATTTCCAAGGATTACGGTTCGCTTGAGCTGTTCAAGAAGGTGCTCGACGAAGCGCATAAGCGCGGTCTGAAGATCATCATGGACCTCGTCATCAACCACACCTCCGACCAGCACAAGTGGTTCCAGGAAAGCAAGAAGGGTCCGGACAATCCGTATCACGACTACTACTTCTGGCGCAAGGGCCGCAAGGGCGGCAAAAAACCGCCGAACAACTGGCTTTCTACCTTCCAGGGCGGCGCGTGGGAATATGTGCCGGAGATCGACGAGTACTATCTCCACGTCTTCGCCAAAGGTCAGCCTGACCTCAACATGGACAACCCGAAGGTCCGCGAAGAAGTCAAGAAGATCATCCGCTTCTGGCTCGATCTCGGCGTCGACGGTTTCCGCGAGGACGTCATCACGTTCATCTCGAAAAAAGAGGGTCTGCCCAACGGCTTCCCGCTGCCGACCGCTACGGGCATCGAACATTACAGCAACGGTCCGCATCTGCGCGAATACCTCGAGGAATTCCGCGCGGTGCAGATGGAATACGACTGCTTCACCGTCGGCGAAGCGCCGATGATGACGCCGAAGAAGGCGCTCAAGTTCATCAAGGAAGACGAGAACCCGGTGCTCGACATGATGTTCCACTTCCAGCACATGAACGCCGACAATATCATGACCAACTTCGTGCGTACGCCGTTCCGCCCGGGCTATCTCAAAAAGGTCTATAACAACTGGCAGACCGGTCTGTACGGCAAGGCGTGGAACGCGCTCTATCTGGAAAACCACGACCAGCCGCGCGTGATCTCCCGCTACGGCAGCGAAAAGTACCGCGTCGAAAGCGGCAAGATGCTCGCCACGATGTATATCTGCCAGAGCGGTACGCCGTTCATTTATCAGGGGCAGGAAATCGGTATGACGAACATCCACCTCGATTCCATCGACCGCTTCCCCGACGTCTCGAGCGTCAACACCTACGCGCTGATGAAGAGCCTCCATCTGCCCGAGAAGTTCATCATGAACATCATCAACTACGGCGCGCGCGACAACGGCCGTACCCCGGTGCAATGGTCCGCCGAAAAGAACGGCGGCTTCACCACCGCCGACAAGCCGTGGTTCGAAGTCAACCCGAACTATCCCGAGATCAACGTCGAAGCCGCGGAGGCCGACCCGAACTCGATTTTGCACTACTACCGCAAGCTGCTGAAGTTCCGCAAGGAAAACGAGATCGTCCGCTACGGCGACTTCCGGATGATGAAAACCGAGCGCAAGCTCTTCGCTTACATCCGCCGCTATGAGGGCCAGAAGCTGCTCGTCGTCTGCTCGTTTGCGGAGGAGGAACTCAACTTCCGTCTGCCGCAAAGCGAATTCGATCTCAGCAAGGCGGAGCTCGTGCTGTCGAACTACGACTTCAACCAGGTCGTCCACAACGGCTTCTTCACCCGCCCGTATGAGACGCGCGTCTATCTGATCAAATAAAGGCAGGGGACGATATGAAAAGATTGCTTTGCCTGCTGCTGGCGCTGGCGTTGTGCCTGCCGCTCGCAGCCTGCGGCAAAACGAAAAACTATGTCCTCACGGAAGACACGTTCTTCCTCGTGATGACGAATATGCAGTATTACCCCGAGCAGTACGAAGGGTCCGAGCTGGAGTTCGACTGCTTCACCTATTCGCTCGAGGATATCCACGGGAACAAGTACCTGTGCGGCGTGCGCAAGTGCTCGGCGGAGTTCGGCTGCGTCTGCGGCAACGACACCGTGATCGGGTTCATTCTCGACGCGCCCTTTGAACTGCCCGCCCCGCGCAACCAGAGCGAAGCCAGCGTCGAAAAGACGTGGGTCCATCTCAAGGGACAGCTCTCGTCCGCCGAAAAAGAGGAGATCGAGATCCACTCTTATCTCCCGGACGGGTCGATCAACCCGGACAAGATCGAGACGATCAAGTTCCTGCATTTCAACGTCGAAACGTGCGATCTGATCGAGGACTATCAGAACCTTGCATTCTATGTCAACAAATAAGGAGGAGGCTTTCTCATGGCTGAAACCAAAGCTGCAAAACGCGAACGCGCCCTGCGCGCCAAAAAGCAAAAGCTGCTGATCTTCCCGAAGATCGGCGCCGCGATCAACGCGGTCGTACTTGCTGCCTGCTTTTTGCCGTTCCTCGGCATCTACAACACCGATATCCAGGGCATCGAGATCCAGGTCAACGGCTGGAACGCGCTGTTCTGCGGTCTGTCGGGTCAATATACGGCGACCGGCGCGCTCTACGGCAATATGGATATCTTTAACTATTACGCGACCGACGCCTGCCACAGCCTCGGTCTGTGGGGCATGATCGCGATGATCCTGCTCGTCGTCGCCTTTGCTGTGACGCTCGCCGCCGCGATCGGCAAACAACCGGTACTGTGCGTGCCTGCGCTCGCGCTGAACGTGCTGGGCTTTGTCGCTCTCGTGCTCGCGTACCGCAGCGGTATGGCCGTCGCGCAGTCCGATATCATCGAAATCTACTGCCAGAGCAATCCGGCGTGTTCCGTCGAATCCTACGCGACGATCCCGGCTGTACTGATGATCGGCTGCATCGTCCTGCACGCGATTGCGACGGTGAAGTTCTTCAAGCTCAAGAAATGATGTTCCGGCGGCCGCTGCGGCGGCTGCCAGTCTTTTGGAAGGGAGAAACAGGG
>JAEEGI010006419.1_pt1 | contig 26574 bp, 21 predicted proteins | sample 8958751 | NCBI WGS metagenome assembly JAEEGI01 (sample SAMN16246545, study PRJNA631951) | gut metagenome | biome: gut microbiome; feature: rumen; material: KS-attached | host: Bos | place: Iran: Karaj | collected 2018-10 | reverse complement strand
GGGCTGTGGCATCGTGGAAAGCATCATTGGCAATGACTGTCACTTCATCGGGAATCACCAGTTCCTTCACCTCCTCACCATTTAAAAACAGACGGTGTGCCTGACTGAGGGGGTTGCACTCCGAGCCTCCTACATAACTTATATTACACCAGGCGGTGAGGTCCTCGATATGAACAGCCTTCAGCCCATAACAACCACTGAAGGCAGAATAACCGATTTTCTGCATAGTGGCAGGGATGGCAATTGATGTCATCTTACTGCAAGCACCAAAAGCCCATCCGTTGATTTCGGTAACGGTATATTCCTTTCCACCATAACTAACCTTGCTCAGAATCTTGATGTCGCCTACCAGTTGGTCTGGAACTATCTGTCGGGCTACACAGGCTGTCCTTGCACTTTCCGACAATACGTCGTAACTGATGCCTTCAACGTCGAAAGCTGCAACAGTTGCGCTCCATAATATGAAGACGAATGCAATATATATCTTTTGAACTGTTGTCATGGCCTATAAGTTTTTCTTTCAACCGCAAAAGTATAAAAAATACAGAAAGCCCGCAAGAATAAAGGTGATAAGTTAACTAATGTAGCAAAATTCACAGCATTGAATCATGGGGACGGAGTTTTTGATTCACTATACCATGTTCATATAAAATCATATGGAACTCCTTTGTAATCATGTAAGTCTCTGATAGTCAATGACGATTGAAAATACCCCATTTTAAACGGTACAACTTTTTATTACCCGATAATGGATTCTTTGTTGTCGCTTTGTTGGATTTTTTGACAATCATAAAGTGGTCGAGGAACAACAAAGTTTAAGATTTGGTTAGGATGTTTAAGCATAGCCCAAGTTTGAAAACTCTGCGAAATCTTGTTTTTTTTAGCCACTTTTCGCAGAGAAACTTTATTTTTGAGTTTTTTTGTTTAGCCGTTTGCCAAGTCAGGCTGGTTGCAAAATCAATTTTTGGGTTTTCATCTGGAACGTGAATAATGGGGTAAAAAAGCGTTCTCTTTACCTTTATTTTGATGACAAGTTAGTTGTAGTTGTTGGAAAAGTTGTAATTTTGCTGCAAAAAAAAGACACATAATGAATCAGATATTTACCATACTATCTATCCTGCTCTTTTTCGTAGCAGTGAATGGACTGGCACAAGACAAATCTGAAGTACTGCGTGACATGACATTGAAGAAAGCCAAAGTCATGTTCCCATCCATACTGTCTGAACGAACCGCCTTCAAGGAGGATGACACACCTGCTTACGACTTCTGCGAAGCGAATGAAGAGGGAATTATGCTATATTACCGCCATATAGAGCAAGATTATTGTGAATTGGTGGCGGGACCGGAAAAATATACTGGCATCATCAAGGTTCCTCCCTATGTGAGCGAACAGCACATCCCTGTTGTTGGCGTTGGTGTCTTTGCCTTCCGCGATTGTGCCGGGTTGACAGAGGTATATCTCCCCAATACGATGTTGTATCTGGAGACTCTCTCGTTCTATTGGGCTCAAGATTTGCAGAAAGTGGATGTGGGCGAGAACCTTGTTGCTATCGGTTGGAATGCTTTCGAAGGTTGCCAGGAATTGTCATCCATCAACATACCTCAATCTTTGGAGTATGTAGGCTATGAAGCATTCATGTATTGTCCCAAAATGGTCACGCCGCTATACAACGACAAATATTTCTTCTATTATCCGATGATGAATTATGAGACTCAGGGCCAAACGTATATGATTCCAGACTGCATAGAGGTGATAGGAGAAGGAGCATTTATCTTCACCTTTTTGGATGAGGTGGTGATTCCCAATACAGTGAAAACCATATCGGAATATGCATTTGATGGAAGCCATATCAAAAGGGTGAATATTCCACATTCGGTGGAAACCATTGGGAATAATGCTTTCGGCCAAACGTGCATAGAAGAGATTACCGTACCTTCTTCAGTGAAGAACTTCGGCAAAGCGGTGTTCAACACTGGCTGGAACCTGAAGAAGGCAGTACTGGAAAACCCATTGGACAGCATACCAGAAGAAACTTTCTACAACTGTTTTGACTTGGAGGAGGTGACATATCCAGCATCTGTACATAAATTATGCGACAGGGTCTTTACAAAATGCGAATCGCTAACCAAATTACCCGACCTTTCCCATATCGATACACTGGGAGTCGAAATGTTTGCTAATTGTTATGCGTTGAAATCGATAACAATTCCTCCTTCCATCACCTATATACCCGACAATACCTTCAACATGTGTTTAGGTGTCAAGAAAGTGAACTTGCCTGAGGGTCTCGAAAGAATAGGCAATTACGCCTTTTGGCAGTGTTCTCAACTTGAAAGCATTGCTATTCCGTCATCGGTAAAGACAATTGGAAACTCTGCTTTTGCATTTTGCAAGCGACTAAAAACCATTGTCTTGCCAGATGATTTGGCTACCATTGGCGAAGACGCTTTTTCACAGTTGGAAGAGTTGGAGTCGATTTCCTTGCCTGAGAGCCTTGAAAACATCGGATGGAATGCCTTTTCCTATGGATACAAGTTAAAGAATGTCTACGCACATTGGCAGATCCCCATCCAACTGGAGAATAACATTTTCGATGGTTACCAACACACATTGGGAATGACCTTGCATGTTCCTGCTGGAACAACCGAACGATATGCGTCTTCTCCATATTGGTCGGAATTCAAAAACATAGTAGAGGATGCCACTGGTATCATCTACGTCGATATAGATGGATTGCCCACACACAACGCTCACCCCGTAAAGAGAATCGTAGATGGCAAAATCGTTATTGTCAGTGAGTCTTCAGGAACAATACTAACAGATGGGAAAAGGATTTCTGAGTAGTTTATTATCGTAAGCGTCTTGGCAATTACCCATTGCATTGTTCAAGAAAAAGCCTATAGATGTCGGTCTATAGGCTTTTTCTCTGTTTCCACTTGTCAGGAAGCAGGTCCCTGTATTTCTCAAGCGGCGTATTTGGCGGCCATTTTGCGGTTGTGTTGATGATGTCGAGGAAGTATTCGTAGTGGTCCATAAATCACGGGACGGTTTTTGATTTACTACACCATGTCCATATGAAACCCTTTTGTAATTATGTAAGTCTCTGACAGTCAATGACGACTCAAATCACCCTTTTTTAAAGGTACCAAAAACAGTGCAAACCTCAACAATGAAGAAAGGTTTTTTCATTGTTGAGGTGCAGCCTGTTTTCGAATGAAATTCAACTTTTTGTTACCCGATAATGGATTCTTAGGTGTAGCTTTGTTGATTTTTTTGACATTTATGATGCGGTGGAGGGGCAACAAAGTTTATGATTTGGTTAAGATTGTTTAACTACCCAATAAGCATTAAGAAAATGCGGCAGTTCTATGAGGAATAGGCACCATCAAATCGCTAGTCACCAGGCTGAAGTGCTAAGTTTAATGAATTCATAACAACATACACTTTTTACTTTCAAAAGTAAAAAATAGAAAGAAAATTTGATTTTTCAAAGTAAAAAACATATCTTTGCGCCATAATCATAATTCTTAGTACAAATGGATAGATTGTATAAGGCTTATGGCCGCTTGCTGGCGGAGACAGATTTGAGTTTCACCAGATATCTCTATGAGAAGATAAACTGGGACAATAGATTGATTGTGATTAAAGGTGCTAAGGGTGTTGGCAAAACGACAATGCTCCTTCAGCATATCTTGCGCTCTTTTGAGGATAAGCAAAAAGCACTGTATGCATCACTTGACCATATATGGTTTGCCAATCACTCTGTTCTCGATCTGGCTGAATATCACTATACGCATGGAGGAACTCACTTGTTTCTAGACGAGGTGCATAAATATAAGACATGGCAGCAGGAAATCAAAAACATTTACGATTCCTTTCCACAATTGCACGTCGTTGTGACGGGTTCTTCGATGTTGAAACTGGAGGAATCGCTAATGGGAGACCTGTCGCGTCGTCATCGGCAGTACACGTTGGAGGGATTGTCGTTTAGAGAATATCTACAATTGGAACAAGTAGCACAGTTGCCAGTGCTTTCGTTAGAGACGGTGCTGAACGACCATTTCATGCAGGCATCGCAGATTACATCGAAGGTAAAGGTTCTACGGCATTTCGAGAAATACTTGGAGACAGGCTATTATCCTTTCTATCGCGAAGAAGGTGACGGCTTTGCTGACCGTCTCCAGCAAGTGATTGAAACCATCGTCACCAGCGAGATTCCTTCGGTAAGCAACATTGAATATGACTCTGTCTATAAGGCCAAGCAACTGTTGGCGGTGCTGGCAGAGAGTTCGCCATATACCTTAAATATCTCTGGTCTCTGTGTCACACTAAAGGCTTCTCGCAATAATGTGCTGAAACTCATCGACCTGATGGATAAGGCAGCATTGGTACGCCGGCTATACGCAGCCGACAGTGGGATGAACATGCTGACGAAGCCTGAAAAGGTTTTGTTTTATAACACCAATCTGATGCACTGTCTGACTCCACATGCTGAAGCAGGAACGGTGCGTGAGACCTATTTTGCTTCACAGGTGGGCGTTGGTCACAAACTCTCGATGCCTAACCAAGGCGATTTGTTAGTGGATGGCAAATGGCTCTTCGAAGTGGGAGGAAAGAGCAAGGGATTCAAACAGATAAAGAGTGTTGAAGATGGATATGTCGTAAGCGATGGTATCGATATTGGTTTTGGCAAGAAGATTCCGCTCTGGCTTTTTGGTCTGCTTTATTAAATCTATGACAATAGAATCAAGGGGAATCAAAGGGACAGGTCCCCTTGATTCCCACTTTACACTCCCCATGCAGATAAAAGCGCCTAGGGGCTTAAATGAAAGACATAAATGAAAAATCCCTGACGATGCCGGAATAATAGCCAGCGTTAAGGCTTGTCCAACTTGAAACTGACGGGCAACGTGAACGAGGTCTCTATGCGTTTGCCGTTCTGTCGGCCTGGCTCCCATCGCGGCATGTTGCGCACCACGTGGATGGCTTCCTCCTTCAAGGCTTCTACGGCGTCATAATAGTTCTTGGTGACTTCTATGGCCTCTTCATCGCCTTCCTTGGCGGCCTTTGCCGTCTCAGCGGTGACGAGCGGCGTTTGGGAGTTTGTCTCTACGACTATGGGTGAGCGCACGAACCCGGTCTTGTCAACCGTAAACCGCACTAGGACTTCGGCCTCCGCCTGCATCTCCCGGGCAACAGCAGGATAGCGAAGATGAGCGCTCAGATATTTCATGATTTCAGCCTTGCCGCCAGGGAAGGTCGGGTCCTGTTCCATAATGTTGAACGCCCCGTCATCTCCGTTGGAATTATCTCGGTCTTTGTAGCGCCAACTGCTGCTATCAATGCTGTCGATACGTCCCACAACTTTTACATTCGTAAACTGCGTACCCTCCTCCATCGTCATGTCTATCTTATGGCTACTGATGTCGAACGACTGCATATTGTATCCTACGTGTGAGCAGCGAATCTTGTTGCTGGGATTCACCACCTTCATGGTATAGTGGCCGTTCTTGTCGGTGACGGCGACTGCCACGATACGCCCTGTCTTGTCTATCTCAACGAGGTTGGCATTCTGGAGCGGCTGTCCGTTCTTTGCCTTCACAGTGCCGGTAATCGTATCGCCTGGCTTCACCGCATTAACGGCTTCCATTTCCTTGACAGGTGCTGGAGCAGACAATTCAACTGCTTCTGCTTCTTCAACATCAGGACTGAGCGCTTCAGCGATGGGCTGTTCGATGATTCTGACACTACTATCCACCACCTCCTTCAAGGCTTCTTTGGGTTTCGAGAAAGCCGTAAGCGCAACACCTACGAGCGGGAAGGTGACGACCATCCACGTCAAGCGCCACCACGTTGACTGTTTCTTCTTCATCATGATAATTCGTTTTTTAATGTTAAGATTAAACGAACAGGCCAGCGCGTAGGCCTCCGCCCCAACTGTCCGAATGACTAATAATCGCTGATAATCACGGCTACGGATGTGATAATGATTGATCACTTCATCATCAGCCTCGTATTCGTGAACCACCTTTATCTCCTTTATGACAAGCCAGCACACGGGGTTGACCAGCGTACACAGCAGGATGAACACCAGGTCGAGAGGATGCAGTAGCTTGATGTGCGACAGTTCATGGAGCATGCTGGCGCGACGGCCAAAGCCTCGTTCTTTGTCCGAGATGACAATATAGTTCATCCAACTGAATGGGCCATACTCTTCGTTATGAACCACCAGCCGTATCCAGTGGCCCACTCTACTTATACGCTTTCCCCGCAGGAAGAGTAGCATCTTCACGACCGACCTCAGCCAGTTTGTTACTTGAATCGCCATGTAAATAACGTAGGCGAGCGTCAAAAAGACAAAAAAACGTTGTCCTACTGTCGGTTGCTCACGTACTTCTGTCACAAGCGTTTGTGCAGTCTCAAACTGTTCCGTGTTCAGTCGGCAAACCTCAGCGATGGGTTCCATCTGCTCGCTGGCAGTAATGTGGGCAAGAGGTAGCAAGGCAGAAACCACCACACTACCCAACAGGAAGAAACGGTTGAAGCGATGGAACGTACTGCCACTAAAGCACATCTTGTACAACAGCAAGAAGGCCGAAAGGCACAGCGCCCACTCAAGAATATATACTACAAAACTCCCCATATCACTCCTCCTCTACCATCCGTATCAATTCTTTCAGTTCGTCAACGCTCACGTCGTGCTTCTTCACCAATTCCGATATGAAACTCATATACGAACCGCCGAAAAACTTAACAACATTCTCCTTTTGAATGGCATTTATATATTGTTCGCGTGTAATAGCTGCATCATACAAATAGAATTTGGGACTTAGTTCCTTATGCGTTATCATGCCGTGCATCTCCAGCCGACGTACGTAGGTGGCTATCGTATTGAAGTGGGCGGCAGCGTCAGGGAGGAGGCTGATGAGACCGCGGATGGACTGCTCACCATGTTCCCATAGCACTTCCATAATCGTCAGTTCCTTGTCGGTCAGTTTCTTCATAATCGTTTCGTTTTCATCGTTTCTAAAAAATCTGCAGCAAAGTAACTACAATTTGTAGTAACTTACAATTTCCTTAATCTTTATTAACAATTCTTGTGTAGTTATTAACACAAGGATGTGTCAGGGAAGCCATAACGAAAGACAGTGAACACCAGGGCTTTTTCATTTATCCCTTTCATTTGGCCGTCTCTTATGTCCACCCGCGCGTCCATGTCGACATGAAGCAGTTCTTGTGGTAACATTTGAAGTTGTATTCCCCGCTTTTCCATTACTTCCTGTTTCGGATTCTGATTTTCCGAGCATGGCGAACTTGCCCAAGCCAAGCATTTCCTGTCCTCTTTACGACCATGCTCAAGCATGAAGGGCGGAAGGTTTCGATCGTCAGGAGTTCAATAATCTTTATTTTCGAAAAAAGCATTCCCGACATCTCCGCGACGCTAATACAGTTCTCTAAAAATCCAAGTCCATTCCATATGGAAAAAAAATGCCGCATGGGCTGGCCCCATGCGGCAAATGATTGTGCTTGCTAATTCCTGAAAATCAGGCCCTCGCCGAATTCATCGATGATGATGGGCTTGTCGCGGTTGACGTCTTCGGCCAGGATGCGGCGGGAGAGGTCGTTGAGCACATATTGCTGGATGGCTCTTTTCACCGGACGGGCGCCGAATTCCGGGTCGTAGCCCACACGGGCGAGGTAGTCGATGGCGTGTGGGGTGGCCTCCAGATGGATGCCCTGACCCTCGAGCATCTTGCTCACGTTTCGCATCTGCAATCTCACCACGTCGGCGATCTCCTGTTGTGTGAGTGGCAGGAACATGATGATGTCGTCAATACGGTTGAGGAACTCCGGACGGATGGTTTTCCTAAGCATCTCCATCACCTGTGTCTTTGTCGTGTCGATGATGCGGTCGCGGTTGGTGTCGTTGAGCTGCTCCATCTGACTCTGGATATACTGGCTACCGAGGTTTGAGGTCATGATGATGATGGTGTTCTTGAAGTTCACCGTCCTTCCTTTGTTGTCGGTCAGCCTGCCGTCGTCGAGCACCTGCAGGAGGATGTTGAACACGTCGGGGTGTGCCTTCTCGATCTCATCGAAGAGCACCACGGAGTAGGGCTTGCGCCTGACGGCCTCCGTGAGTTGTCCGCCCTCGTCGTAGCCCACGTATCCCGGAGGTGCGCCGATGAGTCGTGTGACGCTGAATTTCTCCATATACTCACTCATGTCGATGCGTGTCATCATGCTGTCATCGTTGAAGAGGTATTCCGCCAGTGCCTTGGCAAGTTCGGTCTTACCCACACCCGTCGTACCCATGAAGATAAACGAAGCGATGGGTTTCTTGGGGTCTTGCAGACCCGCCCTTGACCTTCTGACGGCATCGCTCACGGCACGGATGGCCTCATCCTGTCCGATGACCCGCTTGTGAAGTTCCTCTTCGAGGTGGAGAAGTTTCTCGCGCTCACTCTGGAGCATCCTCGTGACGGGGATGCCGGTCCATCTGCTCACCACTTCGGCGATATCTTCCGCCGTCACCTCTTCTCTCACCATAGAGTCGCCACCCTGTGCCTCTTTGAGTTGCTCTTGTATCTGTTGGATTTCGTGCTCCAGTTCTTTCAGCTTGCCGTAGCGGATCTCCGCCACGCGACCGTAGTTGCCCTCGCGCTCGGCACGATCGGCCTCAAATCTGAGGCTCTCCATCTGTGCCTTGTTGGTTTGGATGCGGTTGACGAGTGCTTTCTCGCCCTCCCATTTGGCCTTGAAGGCCGTCTCCTGGTCACGCAGTTCGGCGATATCTTTCTCGAGTTGTGCCAGTTTGGGTTGGTCGTTCTCTCTCCGGATGGCCTCGCGCTCGATCTCGAGTTGTGCCAGCCGGCGGATGATCTCGTCAAGTTCCTCAGGCACGGAGTCACGCTCCATGCGCAGTTTGGCGGCCGCCTCATCCATCAGGTCAATGGCTTTGTCGGGCAGGAACCTGTCGCTGATGTATCTCTCGGAGAGTTTCACGGCGGCGATGCACGCATCGTCCTGGATCCTCACCTTGTGGTGGTTCTCGTAACGCTCTTTAAGACCGCGGAGGATACTGATGGCACTCATCTCGTCGGGCTCGTCGACCATGACAGTCTGGAAACGCCGTTCCAGTGCCTTGTCCTTCTCGAAATATTTCTGATACTCATTGAGAGTGGTGGCCCCGATGGCCCTCAGTTCACCTCTGGCAAGTGCTGGTTTGAGGATGTTGGCGGCATCCATAGCTCCTTCTCCCGCACCGGCTCCTACGAGGGTATGGATCTCATCGATGAAGAGGATGATATTGCCTTCGCTCTTGATCACCTCGTTGATGACGCTCTTGAGCCGTTCCTCAAACTCCCCTTTGTATTTGGCGCCGGCGATGAGTTGTCCCATGTCGAGAGAGAAGATTTGTTTGTCTTTCAGGTTCTCGGGCACGTCGCCTCTGACGATACGTCCTGCCAGCCCTTCCACGATGGCCGTCTTTCCCGTGCCTGGCTCGCCGAGGAGGATGGGGTTGTTTTTGGTGCGTCGTGAGAGGATCTGCAGCAACCGCCGGATCTCATCATCGCGGCCGATGACGGGGTCGAGTTTTCCGGCTCTTGCCATCTCGACGAGGTTTTTCGCATATTTCTCCAGACTCTGGTAGTTCTCGTCAGCCGACTGCGACTGCACGGTGTTGCCCTTTCTGAGGGCACGGATGGCCATCTGCATCTTCTCTTTGTCGATGCCCGCATCTTTCATGATACGGCTGGCGGTGGAGTTGACGTCGAGCAGTGCGACGAGCATGGTCTCTACGGCCACAAACTCATCGCCCATCTGTTTGGATATGTCGAGTGTGCGTTGCAGCACCGAGTTGGTGGTGTTGCTGAAGTAGGTGTCGCCGCCCTGCACGCGTGGCAGGTGGCTGATTTCGCTGTCGACCACTTTTTCTATCTGAGTGGCATTGGCGCTCAGCTTCTGGAAGAGGAAATGGCAGATGTCTTTAGATTTGACGAGGATGCCCTTGAGCAGGTGCTCAGGCTCCACATACTGTTGTCGCATCTCTTGGGCATTGCTGATGGCCTCTTGGATAGCCTCTTGCGCCTTGATGGTGAATTTGTCGAATGTCATGATGTATGCTCCTTTCTGTTTTTTTTTGTTTCTATGCAGAAAAGGTCAAATATCATGCCACATGTCAGGGTTGTGTCATTTTGTCATATCGGGCGGACGGCCTGCTTCTTTCGTGACGGGAAACGCGATGGTCTCTTGATGCATTCCTCTGTGGGGAAGAGGAGAAACGTTACCAGATGGCTTTGTCGGTGGAGGGCCGGATGGCGAGACGCGATGACTGGTGGTCGGTGAAGTGGGGGAGGGGCATCTCGTGGAAACAGACATAGAGGGCGATGGCGCGTGTCATGAGCAGATCGTCGTGCTTTCCCTCGACGGCACCATAACTGCCGTTGGCCCTGCGCACGTAGGTGACATACTCGTCGAGGCATCGCTCGTCGCGCTCGATGTAAAGGTGTTCCCTGACACATTCCACCAGCGAGGAGATGATGACGGGCTTGGTCTTCACATTCGTATGGAACCCATATTTGACGGGTGCCCTTTGCCGGATATCCTCCGCGCTCTGCTGCCGAGCGTAGAGGTTGGGGTAGACATCGCGGATCTCGTTGAGCAGATACGACGACTGGTCGCCTCCCTCCAGCCACCTGTCGCCGTCGCGCGTCTCCACCGTGTTGGACTCGATGATGAGGAGGGCGTCGTCATAGTAGCGGGCCACCTGTGCCGCCTTCCACGCCAATAGGTCCATGTCGGTGTGGCCATACCATTGTGCGCACACCTCGGGTCTTCCGCCCTCCATCATCCAGTAACGGTCGATGACGCAGATGACTGACCAGTCGGCTTTGGCACTCCTTCCACCGATGTCGACCGTCACCAGGTAACGGTGGAGCACGCGGCAGTCATCAAAATGTTCGGGATGTGCCCATATCCACAGTTGTCCGCCTTCGCCTTCTATAAACCGGATGTTGTCGAGGGCTTTCTCACCTTTCAGAGCCTCCCCTTTGAGGTCGCCTTTCTGCCGTGGCTGACGGCAGTCGGGGCGCAGGTCGTGGATGCGGTATTGGTCGAAGACGTGGGCACCGGAGTTTTGGAATGCCTCGATGTCATCGGAGGGAAATTCGGCGGCCATATCGCCGTGGTCATTATATTTCCTCCGCTCGCACACATACCAGTTGATGGCTTCGAGGGTGGCACCCATCTCCCACAGGTGCCAAAGGTAGGCGCCCGACTCGCGCCGCTCGCTGTCGACGGAGTTGTCGTGGCGGTTGTCGAGGAGCCAACGAGTGAATTTTTGGATGTTGACCGGGGAGAGGGCATAGCGCTCGATCTGCCACCATGCCACGAAGAGCGGACGAAACTGCGACTCGCCCCTTTTTGCGGTGTCGTATTCGCGCTGGAAGAAGTTGCCCGTCCCGTTGGCTGTCGACTCATAGACGATCATCGTCATCGGCTTGTATGAGGCACCGGCACATGCCGAACGGATGATGTCTTCCGGTGTCTTGTTGTCGGTCTTCTTCCAAAAGGCCACCTCCGTGCAGTGCACCAGCGAGCTGTCGCCGCCCCTTGCTGAGTTGGGCGTCTCTGCCGATCCCACCTTGATCTTACAGTTGCGTGCGGGGATATACCTCAGCAACCGGGTGTTGCGGTCGCCGATGATCTTGGCGTCTGTGGGTGATGGCAGGGCGGTGCCGGCATCGGCCGTCTCTTCCTCTCCGTCGAGTTCGAAGATATGGGAGAAATCCGCAGGCACAGAAGGCTGATCGTTGACCGGCTGCTCCTCAAGAGATGGATGTCGCAAGAGGGCGAGGGGATATCTGTTGATGAGTTTGTCGAACATGCTGCTCACCTCAGCCGATGCGGTCTTCACATGTCCCACGATGAGTGAGTTGAGTCCTTTGCTTTGGATCAGTTGCAACCATGCCATGTAGATCTGGGTGACGGTGCTGCCGCCCCATTGCCGCGCTTTCAGCACGATGACGCGGATAGGCTCACCGGCTATCCTGGCTTGTTCGAAGGTCTCCACAAGTCGGCGCTGCGGACGGTTGAGGGTGAAAGGGATGTCATCGCCGCCATCCTTGGGTTTGATGCGCACGTATCTCCATGCCCAGTAGAAGAAGTCATGGCGGCATCTGAGCACCTCAAACTCCTCCAGTGCCTCCTCTGTGGTCTTTCTGGCTATCTGGGCATAACCTTTCACCGATCCGAGGATGGTGATCTGACTGATGCGTTCGTCGTCCATCATCGTATTGGGCAGATAGACAATGGTGGGTTGGTAGTCGGAGATGCAGACACGTGTGCGGGGGAGTGGAGCTCCCTCGCCGCTGGCGGGCATGAATGTCTGTTGAATGAGTTGGTTGCGGTGCTGATTCTCTTGGATCATGGCCGCCACCTCACGGTCTGTGTGGTGTGTCATCCTGATGGGGCTTTTTATCTTGGAGGATCATTTTTTCCTCAAAATGAGGCTTGTTTTCACCTGAATAATATAGATAAAAAGGCCGTTGGGATGACATTTTGACTTTTAGCCAATATACATAATTATTCTATCGATGACATTTATCATCGATAGAATAAGGATATATAAAGTTGGTGGAAAGCTAAATTATTCTTCTTCCTCGGTAGTTTCCCATATCGAAGCACCATTACCTAAAATCTGATTGCTCTCATCAATGAGATCAGATGGAGTCTGATCATTGTTAGCATCAAACATCGGTAAGCTCTCATCAAGAAAATCCTCTGTAGAATCGATAGGCTGCAAATTGATTGCTGGGGTCAAATAAATTCTTTTCATAAGTAAGTATCTTGTTGTTTATTGTTTCTTTTCCAAAATTTTCCACAAAATTACGCTAATATTTCAAAATAGAATGGTTTGTTGACTATTTTCTTTATTTTGTTAACGTTTTTTAAGGATTTGGCAAAATAGCTCATTGCTATCATTTTTTGCATTTGTGACGTATTTGACATGATGCATTGGGAGTTATGAAACCTATAAGCAGGATATTCATAATTTTGTATAATAAGCATTTCTTCTTTCTTTTTTATTTTATTATTTTTTTCTCGAAGTCCCTTATTACCTACGCCTCAAAGCAAATGATTAAGGTAAGTCTCCGATGATCAATTTGGATTTTGTTTCGCATTCTTTTCATCGCCGCTCATCTCGACATGCAGACACTTATCATGCATCGGTCACGTATATTTTATATAATTTTAGTGTCATTTCTACGCGAAGCGTGAGCCAAAACATAGCATGCGAAGCGTGATCCACCTAGAATTCAGCTGCGCCGAGAAATTATTCAAAAATTAGCATCAAAAATTATTCAAAATCATTTCTATTGCACATGTTCCCTTTTTTGTTTAATTTTGCAGCATTACTCATCTAATCCTATTCAATGATATCATTATAAAGTATTTTTATCTATGAAAAAACTGAAGACTGCGATCAGTGCGACACTCATCGCTACCACCATGACCGCACAGAATGCCCCACAACTGCGGGCAGACAACATCGATGAGGTGCTGGCTGCCATGACGCTGGAGGAGAAAGCCAAACTGCTCGTCGGCGGAGCCAACAATTTTTTTGATCAAGGTGCTGTCGTGGGAGGAGAGGCCTCCTTGGTGGCTGGTGCCGCTGGTACCACGGCCGCCATCCCACGTCTTGGGATTCCTGCCACCGTGCTCACCGACGGTCCGGCTGGTGTGCGTATCAATCCTACACGGGAAGGAACAGACCAGACTTTTTATGCTACGGGATTTCCTATCGGCAGTTGCCTGTCATCGACATGGAACACCGAACTGGTGAGGCAAGTGGGTGCTGCCATCGGCAATGAGACGAAAGAATACCGGTGTGACGTGATCCTCGGACCTGGGGTCAACCTGCATCGCAACCCCTTGTGTGGACGCAACTTTGAGTATTACAGTGAGGATCCGCTCTTGACGGGAAAGATCGCTGCTGCCTATATCCAAGGCGTGCAGAGCGAGGGCGTAGGTGTCAGCATCAAGCACTATGCTGTCAACTCGCAGGAGACCGACCGCACGAGTGTGGATGAGCGGGTGTCGCCACGTGCCGCACGCGAACTCTATCTCAAAGGTTTTGAGATCGCTATCCGCGAGAGTGCGCCATGGACGGTCATGGCATCTTATAATAGGGTGAATGGGGTCTATTCGATGAAAAACCATGACCTGCTCACCAAAATCCTGCGTGATGATTGGGGATATAAGGGAATCGTGATGACCGACTGGATCGGCATCCGCAAAGATCTGCCCACCATCGACGAGGTGTATGCCGGCAACGACCTCTTGGAACCAGGACAGCCGAAGCAGTCGGAGGAGATCGTGGAGGGGGTGCGCAGCGGTAAACTGGCCATCGCCGATGTCGACAGAAACGTGCGTCGGATGCTGGAGTATATCGTCAAGACTCCGAGTTTCCTCCATTATGCCTACACCAATAAGCCCGACCTGAAGTTGCATGCCGACATCACACGCAAGAGTGCCACAGAGGGAATCGTGTTGCTCAAGAACAACGGGACGCTGCCTTGGAACATGACGGGCAGTAAGGTGAAGACGGTGGCCCTCTTCGGTGAGAAATCCTATAACTTCCTCTCCGGCGGTACAGGATCGGGATGCGTACACACTCCTTATGTGGTGGATCTGGTGGAAGGCTTGGGAAATGCCGGTATCGGCACATCGGCCGTCCTGACGGAGATCTACCGTAAATACGTAGAATATGCCAAAGTGAAATTCCAGGCAGAGCGCCATCCTGCCAGATGGTATCAGATGGATGCTTTCGGACAACAGAAATATCCAGAGATCTCCATCAACCCGATCTGCATCAACAATGAGGTGAAGGCTGCCGATGCCGCCATCATCACTATCGGGCGTCAGGCTGGTGAGGGTGTCGACCGTGATATCGACACGGAGTTCAACCTGACCAACGAAGAGCGGCAATTGATATATGATGTGTGTAATATCTTCCATGCTGCCGGCAAACCTGTCGTGGTGGTCATCAATTCCGGGTCGGTGATTGAGACCTCCTCATGGAGCGGTTATGCCGATGCGATCATCTGTGCCTGGCAACCGGGAGAGGAAGGCGGCAACTCCGTGGCCGACATCCTCACGGGAAAGGTCAATCCGTCGGGCCGTCTGCCTATGACATGGCCTATCGCTGCTGAGGATCATCCGTCGACAGCCAATTATCCCGGTAAGATGGACCTGTATACCTTCGAAACCATGAAGGCGAACGGCTATCCGGTGCCTGGCTATGATTACACGGATCACCAGGAGGGTATCTGGGTGGGTTACCGCCATTTCGACACCCGTGGGGTGAAGGTCGCCTATCCTTTCGGCTACGGACTGAGCTACACCACCTTCGAGTATGGCAAGCCTCAGGTGACGCAGAAAGGAGAAGTGATAGAGGTGAGTGTCAGTGTGAAAAACACGGGTAGCATGCCCGGCAAAGAGGTGGCGCAGGTATATGTGTCAGCACCCAAGGGACAACTTGACAAGCCCGCCAAGGAGTTGAAAGCATTTGGCAAGACCCGTGAACTCAAGCCGGGCGAGAGCCAGACCCTGAAGATGACGCTCCAGCGCCGTGACCTGGCCTCTTTCGACGAGCAGCAGAGTGCGTGGGTAGTCGACGAAGGAACCTACACCTTCAAAGTCGGCAGCCATGTGTTGGATATCCGTGGCACTGCCGCCCTGAAGGTGAAGGCATTGGTAGAGAAGACGAGCAAGGCGCTCTAAGCGCATCAGCGGTCGTGGCGTATCTGCGCTCGTGGCACATCAGTGGTCGTGGCGCACGCGTCTCTCGCGACCACGTTCCCATATCGACAGTCGGTCGGCAGCCGTGAGTCCTCCCATGATATGATAGGGTGGGGCCGACGGTTGCTGACCGATACTTGTCTGCACCTGATGCATGTCGGCATCGCTCCTTCTCTCTATGAGAAACTCCTCAATCTTAGCGTTGCGGCCTTTCACCTCGCCCTCATGGGCTGCCAAAGCAATGTCGCGCTCATAATGAAGGGCATGGCTCAGACATTCCAACGTGCGGGCGCTGAGTGCGCCTCGTGTGATCTCATCGGTGATCGTCGTCAGCAACTGCTTCATGGCTTCCCGGTCTTCGGAAGAGATGTTTTCAGAATAGAAGCCTTCCAAATCGATATTTGGGGAAACAATGTCTTGGGAAGAGAGGTCTTCGGAACCAGTCTTTTCAGATTTTGATTTTTCAGAATCGGTTTTTTCAGAAATGATGTTCTCTGAAGCCATTTGCTCAGATGTCTTTTGCTCAGCGGTGCTCTCTGATTGGTCACCCAGATCTGAATTCTCTTGATTTTCCGAATAGTCTTGATTTCTCGAATTCTCTGGCGCTTTTTGGCTGGAAACGTGGGCGTCCACGCCCGCACTAATGCCATCCATGGCTACTTCCTGAGGCTCTCTATCACCCGATGATACGGCATTTTCAATGAGCTTGTCTGATGGTGGTGTCACCGGGTTAGCAGAATCATCTGATCTCTCCGAAGATGTGGAGATGCCAGAAGAAATGGCGATCTGACTAGAGACATTACCAATAGCTGTCTCTTTCTTTTTTTCTTCTTTCATGTTTTTCTTTTTCATTATTTGTGAAGTTTTTCCCAAATCTTTGGTCTGTCGGATGACCGTTTGGAAGTGATGTCGGCAACAAAGGTAATAGATGAATATAGGGTTCACATGTCATTTTGAAATAAAGGTCACTGTGACTAGCAACTATTCGACTTGTGGACAGGTCGTGGTCGCGGAACCGTCCTAAGAAGGGGCAAAAGCATGATCATGTCCATAAAGTATTTGCCTTTTCACTTCACGATTGACCTATGGAAAAATAATATTTTAGATGAAAAATGACTAGAAGTTGGTGGTAATTGTTGAGTAATAATCCTACGTCAACTACGTCAATGACGTTGAATGGTGCCCTTTTGGGATGGTGATGCTTCAGTAAAGAGGATAGAGATGTAGACTATTTTATTTGTCTGATATCCAAAAGGTTGTCAATGACTGCTGTGGAAATGATGAAAAGAGAATACTCGATTTGTTGCAATCGGCGAATGATGATGCTATCTTTGTGATGACAAATCAATCAGGATAACCAATAGCGATAAAAATGAAATGTAAAGAAAAGAAAACCAAGATGGAAGTCTGCAAGGATTCCATCAGAACGGGACGCTCCACTTTTCCTTATCGGGATGAGCGCAACCTTGAGTTGTTGAGCACGTTCAACAGATTATATTCCACCTCGTTGAATAGCAATGTGTTGTTTTTGGTGCAGGAAGTGGTGAACAGTCCGTCGAGCCGCTTTTGGGTGAGTGAGGAACGGGCGTTCCGGGTCATCTCTTCGATGATGCGCTACCCCTTGTCCGAGGGTTGCAATCTTCTCCACCGTGAGATGTATGAGGAAATCTTCCGTCGCTGCAAGGATTTGTCCTTGCGTCATCCTCAATGGACCTTAAAACAGTGTGTGTTTACGGTCGTCAATCAACCTGCGCCGAAATTTTATCTGTCGGTGCAGAGTGCCAATGCCATCATATATAGGGAGCGCCGATGCAGGAGAGAGCGTATACGAAATCTGCGGCACTTGTTGTCGGCGTGATGGTGCTGTCGTTCACTTTGCTGCAAAGCATGGGTGTGCTGACGGGGATGGCTGCTGGCATCAGTGAGGATGCATCGTGGCTGTCCCGTCTGCTCCATCCTTTCTTTCATGCCGGTTGGCTACATGCTTTGCTGAATGTGTATGTGCTGTGGCAGGTGACGTTTTTCTGCCGTATCCATCTTTCCGACTTGTTGGCTGGTTATGTGTTGGCATGCTGTTGCCCATCCTCGGTGGCGCTATGGTCAGTTGTCGGTGCGCAACCGGAGAATATGGTGGTGATTGGCCTGTCGGGGGTGGTGCATGCGCTGTTAGGATGTGTGATGGCCCATTCGGCTGTTTGGCACCGCTTCACGTTCCAGGTGCTGTTTTGCCAGTTACCCGGACTGTGGTTGGGTGGAATTTCAGTAGGTCTCCACCTGTGGTGCTTTTTCGGAGGTGCTATGTGGTGGCAGACCCGTCGCTTTGCAGTTGGCTGAGGCCAGCGGCATAGTCCTGTTCGATGGCTGCCATGGCATCATCAAAGTCCATCCCGAAGATTTGGATACCCTGCGGTTTGATGTTGGTGTACATGATGTCGAGAATCTCGGAGTGTGCCTTGTTGAGCTCGGCAATGGTCTGTGCCTCAGCCATTTTCTCCACAAGTTTCTCCACCTCATCGGCATACGCTTTGGCTGGAGCGTTGGCCGTGCGCTGAGCCGTACGCTTGGTGCCACCTGTCCGTGACGTCGTTGTCGGCCTTGTGGTTCTGGCGCTGCTCTTTTTCTTCGTGGCCGTAGTCCTTTCTGCAGGCAGTTCCACTTCTTCCTCCTCTACCACGGCCGTGTTTTTACTGAAATGCCGTGAGATGAAGAAAGCGATGATGCCGGTGGGGATGGCGGCGATACACAATCCGACGAAGAGCCGGAAGTTCTGCAGCAGCACGCCCAGTCCGTATCCTATCGCCACCATGGCCACACAGGTGCCGATGCCCACCAGCAGGCTGGTGCCCACTTTGGTCTTGTTGTAGATACCGGTACCTGGGATGTTGGAGTTGATGTAGGCCCCTTTCTTTCCGATATTGAGCTTGGCTCCTCTTGGTCCGATGGAAACGCTCATGCCCGTTTTACTGATGTTGAGTGTCACCCAGGGCAAGATTTTGATGGATTTTTTGATATAGGTAGGCATAGGCAATGATGTGGTAAAATTGAATGATGTGGTAGAAAATGAATGATCGGGTAAAAATGAATGATGAGGTAGAAATGAATGAATTGTTTGAAACGCTGGTGTCGGCGGTATATCCTATTGGATTTCAGGATTTTCCGTCTTCTCCGAGATAAGAGTCCTTGAATCCTAAGAAATAGAGCACGCCATCGAGTCCGATGGTGTTGATCGACTGTTTGGCGTTGGCCACCACTCTTGGTTTGGCGTGGAAGGCGATTCCCAGTCCTGCTTCGGCGATCATCGGCAGGTCGTTGGCACCATCTCCCACGGCGATGGTCTGCGCGAGGTTCACCTTCTCCACCTGTGCGATGAGTTTGAGCAGTTCGGCTTTCCTATGTCCGTCAACCACCTCACCGAGGTATTTTCCGGTGAGTTTTCCTTGCTCATCCACCTCCAGTTCGTTGGCATACATGTAGTCGATGCCATATTTTCTCTGCAGGTGTTCTCCGAAATAGGTGAATCCGCCGCTGAGGATAGCGATTTTGTATCCGCATCGTTTGAGAACGGTCATGAGTCGGTCGACTCCCTCGGTGATGGGCAGGCTTTCTGCTATTTCCCGCATCACACTCACATCAAGTCCTTTGAGTAAGGCCACCCGTCGGGTGAAACTTTCCTTGAAGTCGATCTCACCTCTCATGGCACTTTCTGTGATGCGTTTCACCTCATCGCCTACGCCCGCCCTCATGGCCAGTTCATCGATACACTCGGTCTGGATGAGTGTGGAGTCCATATCGAAGCAGATCAGCCGTCGCATTCTCCTGTACATATCGTCTTTTTGTAGAGAGAAGTCGAAACCCATTTCTGCCGACAACCGCATCAGTTGCGCCTGCATGTGGTGTCGGTCGGGAGTTCCCCGGAGAGAGAACTCTATGCACGCCCTGTTGTTGCGCTCGGGGTGCCTGATGCTTTGTCTGCCGGTGAGTCTTCTGATGGAGTCGATGTTGATGCCCTCACTGGCGATGATTTTCGCCGCTGCTTCTATTTGTGCGGCGGTGAGTGTTCTGCCGATGAGGGTGAGGATATGTCGGTTTTTTCCCTGTCTGCCCACCCATGCCTCATATTCATCATCGGTGATGGGTGAGAATCCGATGTTCACCCCTAGTTCGGTGGCTTTGAAAAGCAGTTCCTTGAGCACTTGCCCGGAATGTGTCTCATCGATGCGGATAAGGATGCCCAGCGACAGGGTGCTATGGATGTCGGCCTGTCCGATGTCGAGGATTTTGGCCTCATATTTTGCGAGGATACCCATCACGGAGGCTGTGAGCCCCGGCCTGTCCTGTCCGGTGATGCTCACCAAAATCTGTTCTTCTTTCATATTTGTTTCCATTTTTTTCTTTTTGGGGGGTGCAAAATGCCTTTTGGGGTGAAATTTGCTTTATTTGGTGGCTAAATGCCTTTTGGTGGCAAAATTACGAAAAGTTGACTGCAGAATGAAATCAAATGATTGATTTCTTATGTCGAGAAGGAGTAAAATCGTCTTTATTAGCTTTTTTGAGATCTGAGCCATCCTGATTTCTCCTGGTTTTCTCTTTGTTTTCCTGGTCTTTTCTAGTCTTTCCTTGGTCTTCCTGGTCTGGTAGTCTCAGCCTGAGGCTATTGAGCACGACGCTGATGCTCGAGCAGGCCATCAGTGCACTGGCCCATGTCGGTGTGATCTGCCAGTCGATGCCGGCCAGATGGAGCACTCCTGCTGCCAGCGGTATGCACACGATGTTATAGATAAAAGCCCAAAACAGATTCTGCCTCACCATGTTCACGGTCTGTTTGCTCAGCGAGAGTGCCTCCGGTATGCGCCTCAAGTCATCGCCCATGAGTGTCATCTGCGCCACGTCGATGGCCACATCGGTGCCCTTTCCCATGGCGATGCTCACGTCGGCTGTGGCCAGTGCCTGTGAGTCATTGATGCCATCGCCCACCATGGCGACACATTTCCCCTGCAGTTGCCACTCCCTCACTTTCTTCTCTTTATCACCGGGAAGCACCCTGCTCCTGTAGTCGGTGATGCCGGCCTCCTGTGCCCAGTGGGCGACGGCATCCTCTCTGTCGCCGCTCATCATGCACACCTGTACCCCCATCTGCTGGAGGGTGGCGATGGCCTCTCGAGCATGGGGCTTGAGCGACTCCCTTTCCACGATGGGCAGTTGGTCGCTTTTGGTGAAGTCGATTTGGCGGTTGGGGATGGTCAGCGTCCCGGTCTTGTCGATGAGGATGGCGTCGATGTTTCTGATATTCTCCAGTGCTGCAGCATCTTTGATGAGGATATGTCTTTTTGCCGCATTTCCGATGCCCACCATGAGAGCGGTAGGGGTGGCCAGACCGAGGGCACAGGGACAGGAGATGATGAGCACAGCCACAGCCGACATGATGGCCTGTGGCAATGCGTCGTTGCCTCCTATGATCCACCAGAGGAAGAAGGTGAGCAGGGCGGCGGCAACCACCACGGGCACAAAGATCATGGCGATCTTGTCCACCGTACGTTGCACCGGGGCTTTGCTGCCTTGCGCCTCTTCCACCATCCTTATGATGGCGGCGAGCGCGGTCTTCTCTCCTGTCTTTATCGCTTTCATGCGCAACCGTCCTTGACTCAGGACGGTGCCAGCCAGCACCTCATTTCCCCATTTCTTGAGTACCGGCGCGGGTTCCCCGGTAGTCATCGACTCGTCGACATATGCCCCGTCGTCGATCATGAAACTGTTGGCCCATCTCACCTGACCGTCGACAGGGATCTTGTCGCCGGCTCTCACCTCGATGATGTCGCCCGGTTGGATGGTGGAGATGGGCACTTCCTCAAAAATGGGCTCCTGTTTGCCATCCTTGCCGGTCACTTCACCCTTGTAGAGGCGTGCTGTCTTGGGTGTCATCCCCATGAGGTGCCTGATGGCGTCTGATGTACTTTTCCTTGCTCGCTGTTCGATGACCTTGCCCGTGAGGATGAAAGTGATGATCATTACCGATGCATCAAAATAGGTGTGCCATGTGAGTCCACGGGCACCCCAGACGCTATCTCCCCAAAAAGTGTTGAAGATGCTGAAAATCAGCGATATCGATGTGCTCAGCGCAACGAGCGTATCCATACCTGCCGTGAGATGGCGGCATTGTTTCCATGCCTTGACATAAAACTCCCTGCCACAGTATAGCATATTGGCGATGGCCAGGATCATAGCTGTCTGGTTGGTCGTCTGTCGGTTGCCCAGATGGATCCATCCCATCGTGATGGCCATGACGAGGATGGCGATGCCCCATGAGGTGATGGCTTTTTTGGTGAGTAGCGAGAAGGATCGCCGCTCCATTTCCTCCACGTCAGCCCCCTCCTCGATGATCAGGTCAAACCCGATGCCGTTGAGCGCGCTCTTCATGTCTGCGGGTTGGATGACTTCTTCATTCCACTCGACGAAAGCTGTGCGCGCGGGTAGTGATACCACTGCATCGGCCACCCCTTCGAGTGATTTGAGTTTCTTTTCAACGTTGGCGGCGCAAGCGGCACATGCCATCCCCACTACGGGCCATTTTTTCTTTTGCATGTCAGTTGTTTGTTGTCTTTTTCATCTTTTCCTCTCTTGCCGTCAGCAAGACGCTGAGCACCACGAGCGTGATGCCGGCATAGAAAGCTGCATTGAGTTCACGCGCTTCTCCCAGAAATAGAAATGCCCAGAGGATGGAATAACAGGGTTCAAGATTGTAGGTGAGGTTGACGGTGAATGCCGATAACCTTTTGAGGGCCATGATCTGCAGCATGTAGAGTCCCACGGTGCAGAAGAGCGCATGGCAGAGCATCAGCCATAGGTTGGTGCCTTCAGGGATGACGATGACCGGTGTGGCACTGGGGAAGATGAGCAGGTAGAGGGGAATGATGGCAGATATGCCGACAAATCCTCCTGCCATCTGCCAGAAGAGCACATCACGCGTCCTCACATCACGGCTGATGTCTTTATTATATATTATATATAAGGTGCAGACGATGGAGGATATCAGGCCGATGCTGATACCCGTGCGGTGGCGTGCGTCGAAAGAGAAGATGAGTGCGATGCCGGCGAGGGTGATGAGCGACAGGGCAATCTCTCTCCGTGAGATGGCATGATGGTGGATGAGGGGTTCGAGGATGGCGGTGAAGAATCCTACGGTAGCGAAGCACACCACGCCTATCGACACGTTGGATGCCTTGATACTGGCGTAGAAAAGGATCCAGTGAAGGCCGAGCAAGGTGCCGCAGCCTGCTATCTGCCACATCTTCCTGGTCCCCACTTTGGGGATTCCTGTGAAGACCAGCAGGATCAGGGTGGTGAAGAACATTCGATACCACACGATGTCAACCTCGTTGAGTGTGATGAGTTTTCCGAACAGTCCGGTGAAACCCGCCAGAAAGACACTCAGGTGCAACTGCCACATGCCTTTCTTGCGTTCTTCAGTTGGTGTGAGGGTAGGGGATGTCATGCGCTTTTACTTGTTTACGGCTGCGAAATTACAAAAATTGTCTTGAATAATCCGTTCAAGCCATCTTTTTCTTTTCAGGATGCTATCCGATGGCGTGCAGTCATGGCTGATGCGATGCTGTTGATAGATATGCCGATGCTGATCATTGATACGGCCCATGTGGATGATAATAATAAGTTTACAGTCATGGCTGCAGCAGACATGATCATGAAGAAAAAACGCATGATGAGCTAAAAAGGTCTCCTTGTTCTTGTTTGTTTGCAAAATATTCATTATCTTTGCGGCAGAACTAACACTCATATTTAGTGCATATTGTCATAGCGGGTAATATTGGTAGCGGAAAGACCACGCTCACCACGCTGTTGGCACGTCATTATGGATGGATTCCGAAGTTTGAGGCTGTAGACTTCAATCCTTATCTGGAGGATTATTATCGGGATATTCCACGATGGTCGTTTGCTTTGGAGGTGTATTTTCTCAAACAGCGTTTCAAGGACATCCTCGATATCTCGCGATCTGATCAGACAGTGATCCAAGATCGTAGTATTTTCGAGGGCGTGTATGTTTTTGCCGCCAACAACCATGCGATGGGGCATCTCGATGACCGCGATTTTCATTGTTATATGGAATTGTTTGAGTCGATGATGTCGGTTGTGCGAACACCCGACCTGATGATTTATCTACGTGCCTCCATACCTCATCTGGTGAGCAACATCCAGAAGCGGGGGCGCGACTATGAGCAGCAGATCCAGTTGGACTACTTAAAAAACCTGAATGCACTCTACGACGATTTCATCTATCACCACTACAAAGGTCGTGTGCTCACCGTCGATGTCGACCAGCTCGACTTCCTCGACAGGCGGGCAGACTTGGCTAAGATCCTGCATCTGATTGATTCCCATCTGTTTGGACTATTCCCTGAAACATAAAAATATTTTACTTATGCATATCGCTGTAGCTGGAAACATTGGCAGTGGCAAGACCACCCTGACCCGTATGCTCGTTAAGAGATATGGTTGGGAACCGCGTTATGAACCCGTGGACAACAATCCTTATCTGGATGACTTCTATGCCGATATGGCGAGGTGGTCGTTCAATCTCCAGATATACTTCCTCAACAAGCGTTTCAAGGAGGTGGTGGAGATCTCGAAATATGATGGGGTGATCATCCAGGACCGCACCATCTTCGAGGATGCCCGCATCTTTGCCCCCAACTTGCATGATATGGGGATGATGAGCGACCGTGACTTCGACAATTACAGTGACCTCTTCGACCTGATGATATCTTTAGTGGGACTGCCTGATCTGATGCTCTATATCCGGTCGTCGATACCCAACATCGTGGCGCAGATTGCCAAGCGGGGGCGGGATTTTGAGAAGTCGATCAGAATTGATTACCTTCAAGGTCTCAATGAGCGTTACGAGCGTTGGATCGAAGGGTACCAGGGACGCCTGATCATTATTGATGGAGACACCTGCAAGTTTGAGAACAATCCTTCAGATTTCCAGCGTGTCACCGACAGCATCGACGCGCAGTTGTATGGCCTGTTCCCGTTTGGCAGTTGATATCCTGCATCCGACAAATGTCATTGATATTTGTACATTATACACTAAAAAATGTTATAATTGGCGATTGTTCAAAAAATAATGTGTAAATTTGCAACGAGCAAGTTTATTGGCTTGCTGGAAAGGAGAATATGTGGAGAGTTGTAGTATGTTTAGAATGATCTTTTTGTTGGCAATGATATGGGCAATGCCTTTTGGGGTATTTGCGCAGAATGGTGTTTCTAAAGGTGACTCCATTGCAACTGATGCTGTCGTCAATCCTTCTCCCAAGCAGATGAAGGCGGCTGCCAACACGCAATTTGATGTCAATGGTGATAATGTGATGGATTTGGTCGATGTGGTGGATATCATACGCTATGTGATGAAAAAGGCGAGTACTTCTTTCAATGTTGGCAAGGCGGATGTGAATGGCGACGGAAAGGTCGATGTCGGGGATGCAAAAGCCTTGTCGGTCTTGCTCACTGGGGGGGAGTTGCCTGCATCTTCCAACACACCCGAACTGAGAGGAGATGCCGTCATTGATCCTACAGCGCCGAATTGACCTCTTGACTACGCAATTATTAAATTTTGTTAATTTCCATATCTTTTATTCGCATAAAAAAGCAAAATTGCATTTTTGGTTAAAAAAAAAGATACAAACATAGGTGGTTTTAAATTAATTTTTTAATTTTGCACATTGAAAAGTAGGATAATGGTTAGTGGCAGCATCCATCAATAATGCTGGTCCACTCAAATTCATGACACTATTTATTCAAAGCGTGCTTTAAAATGCTGACTTGACAGAGATGACCGTGAAAACGATAGCCTATTGCCGCAAGTGCATTCTTGCCTCCGTTTTTCTGCTTTCAGCCTTGGTTGCTGTGGCCGATGATGTAAATGTCGACGACATGGGGATTGCACAAGGGCAGACCCGTGAGTTTTATGTTTATCTGAACAACACGAAGAAGGATCTGGTATCCTTTCAGATGGATGTGAAATTACCTGAAGGACTGGTGATCAACAAAAACAAATGCCGGTTGACCAACAGGCTCACACCATCCGGCCAGGAGTTGTTTGTCGGTGAAGTGGGGCCCAACCTCTACAGGTTTTTGTCCACCTCTTACGAGATGACACCGATGGCTACTGTTGATGAGGCTTTGCTCGTCATTTCTGTGACTGCTACAGAGGATTACAACGGTGGGACAGTGAATTTACGTGACCTGTTTTCCGTCTCTGCTGGCTCTGTCAAGGCATCGTGGACGAATGTAGCCTTCAAGGCCAATAAGATCGAAGCAGAGCTTGGTGACGTAAATGGTGATACGATCGCTGATGTCACCGACTGCATGCATGTCGTCTCCTATATTCTTGACCATGATTCACTCTACAGCAGTGCGATGGATATAAACAAAGATGAAGAGATTGATGTGACCGATGTGCTGATGATCGTTGAGAAAATATTGGGAAATTAATAATACAATATAAACAAATTTTTAGCTAATATGAAGAAATGTTTACTCGGAACAGTCATGCTGCTGTTGGCATGTAGTTCATTTGCACAGAAACTTTCTGTTTCTCCTGAAGACATCACTATTGCCGCAGGAGAGCAAGTTGAAGTTAAAATAGCTTGTGAGCATACACGTGCTAAGTTTTTCTCAGGTTTACAAGGTATCATTTTCCTCCCCGAGGGTGTTACACCTGTGGTCACCAATTATGATGCTGCAGTCGCTGATTA
>JAEEGI010006415.1_pt1 | contig 26581 bp, 16 predicted proteins | sample 8958751 | NCBI WGS metagenome assembly JAEEGI01 (sample SAMN16246545, study PRJNA631951) | gut metagenome | biome: gut microbiome; feature: rumen; material: KS-attached | host: Bos | place: Iran: Karaj | collected 2018-10 | reverse complement strand
TGACTTGGGAAACCACCACGACGACCAACATTGGTCTGGACTGGGGTGTTATGAATCAGCGCCTGAGCGGTAGCATCGACTGGTACTATCGCAAGACCACTGACCTGTTGAACTGGGCAACCTTCTCGGCCATGACCAACTTCCGCAACGCGTTCTACAAGAACATCGGTTCGCTGCGCAACACCGGTATCGAGATGTCGTTGAACTGGAAGGCCATCAGCACTACCGACCTGTTGTGGACCATCGACTACAACTTGACCTACAACAGCAACAAGGTTCTTGAGCTCATCAGCGACGATCCTGACTACTTCGTGACCACTGGCGGTATCGGTATCAACGGTTCGGCCCAGGCTCACGTGGCAGGTTATCCCTCCAACAGCTTCTATGTTTACCAGCAGGTTTATGACCAGGCTGGCAAGCCCATCGAGGGTCAGGTTGTTGACCGCAACGGTGATGGTGTGATCAGTGATGCCGACAAGTATCTGTACAAGTCACCGTGGGCTCCCGTTACCATGGGTCTGGCCTCACGTCTGGACTGGAAGAACTGGGACTTTGGCTTCAGCCTGCGTGCCAGCATCGGCAACTACGTATTCAACAATGTGATGCAGGGTTATCACAACGTGAGCCCCGCAGCTGTATTCGAGGAGGTCAGCGGCTTCTATCTGAACAACCGTCCCAAGGCATCGGTTGAGATGGGCTGGCAGACTTATAACAACCACGCTATCTTCAGCGACTACTGGGTACAGAATGCTTCGTTCCTCAAGTGTGACAACATCACGCTGGGTTACAGCTTCAACAACCTGTTCAAGCATGGCAGCTACCACGGTGTGGGCGGCCGTCTCTACGGTACCGTTAGCAACGTGTTCTGCATCACCAAGTATGATGGCATCGATCCCGAGGTCTTCGGTGGTATCGGCGGCGACATCTTCCCGCGTCCCATCTCGTTCATCGTTGGTTTGAGCCTGAACTTCTAATTTGGTTGACACATTATACTAATTTATAATTAGATGATCACAATGAATAAGTTTTTCAAATATATATTGAGTGCTGCTGTGGTGCTGATGATGGCTGGGGGTCTTACCTCCTGTATCAACGACCTGGACGTGGAGCCCATCGATCCCTCGTTGAAGAGCGATGTTACTCCCGAGCAGTTGTTCAACAAGTGCTATTCAGTGTTCGCCACCTCGGGTAATAATGGTGGTGACGACAATGTTGACGTTGACGGTCTTGACGGCGGTTTCCAGCACAAGTATCGTCAGCTGTGGAACTCCAACGAGCTGACAACCGACGAGGCTATCTGCGGTTGGGGTGATGAGGGTATCCCCTCCTATTGCCACAATACCTACGATGCCAGCCACCCGATGCTGCGCGGTTTCTACTATGGTCTTTGTATCGGTATCACCTTCTGCAACCAGTATCTGCAGGTTTTCCCCGACTATGATGCCACGATGACTGCCGAGGTTCGCTTCCTGCGTGCCTTCCAGTTCTATCTGTTGACCGATGCCTTTGGCAACATCCCCTTCGCTACCACCATCTCGGGTGAGAACCCCGAGCAGTACACCCGTGCTCAGGTGTGCGAATTTATCGAGAGCGAGCTTAAGGCCATTATCGGTGAGAGCGAGAGCGACAACGCTACCATTCTTGCTGATCCCAAGCCCAAGAAGTACGGTGAGACCGGTTATGGCCGCATCGACAAGGCTGCTGCCTGGATGCTGCTGGCCCGTCTGTACCTGAACAGTGAGGTGTACACCGGTACTCCCCGCTGGCAGGATGCTGCCAACTATGCTCAGAAGGTGATGAACTCAGGTTACAAGCTGCACACCGAGGGTTACAATGCTCCTGGTGCCGATGGCGTTTATCGCGAGTTCACTGCTTATCAGATGTTGTTCATGGGCGACAACGCTAAGACCGATGCTGCCTATGAGGCCGTATTCCCCGTTATCCAAGATGGTCTGCGCACCACTTCATGGGGCGGTACCAACTTCCTGATCTGCTCTACTGTAGATGCTGATGTTCATCCTTATCCCTATGATGAGACTGAGGTGAATGGTCTGTACAACAACAGCACTTGGGGTGGTAACCGTGCCCGTCCCGAACTGATTCGCTTGTTCTTCCCCAACGATGACGCTCCCGAGGCTCATGCCTATATCGTAGCCGAAGCCGCTGGTGACGACCGCGCCCTGTTTGAGACCGAGGGCCGCTACCTCAATGTTGAGGACGAGTCCAACTTCAAGTATGGCTATGCTATTGCCAAGTTCAACAACTTCAAGTGTGACGGTACCAAGGGCAGTGACATTACCTTCGCCGACTCGCATCTGTTCTATATGCGTGTGGCCGAGGCTTACTTGACCTATGCCGAGGCGCTGACCCGCTTGAATGGCGGTACCGCTCCTGCCGATGCAGTAGCAGCCATCAACGCCATTCGTGGCCGTGCTCATGCCGCTACCCGCACCACCTATACCCTCAACCAGATTCTGGACGAGTGGGCCCGCGAGTTCTACTTCGAGGGTCGCCGTCGCGTCGACCTGATCCGCTTTGGCAAGTTTGGTGGCAACACCGACTACAAGTGGCAATGGAAGGGTGGCGCTTATGCCGGCCGTGACTTTGAGGCCTTCCGCAATGTGTTTGCCATCCCCACCGATGACCTGATTGCGAACTCCAAGCTGAAACAGAATCCCGGTTATTGATGCTACAGTACTGTCTAACACTATAAAATGACAATAAGAACATGAAAAAGATATTTTTATCATCATTGATGCTGTTGAGCATGGCTCTCATGTTCACGGCTTGCGAAGATGACCGCGATTCCAACCCCACGCTGGTGCAGCCCACCACGTTCACGCTCAATAACCCCGTGAACACCCTGGTTGACCTGGCTGAGTCAGTTGCTATCCCGTTTGCATGGACACAGCCCGATTACGGTGGCTGGCCCGCTGCTGTGCAGTATCAGCTGGAGGTGTCGCCCACCAACCAGTGGAACGTGTCGACCGACGATGCTGCTGCCGACGAGAGCGGCGCTACCATCGCCGACTATGCTATCCTGCCCAACGTGTACGCTTCGTGCACGGCCGAGATGCCTGCTGTGGAACTGGCAAAGGCTCTTGTTTCCATCTGCAACTGGGAAGAGGATAATGTGCCCGAGAAGCAGACCGTCTATGTGCGTTGCAAAGCTTCCACTTCAGGTACTACTACCATTTACTCAAATGTAGTTTCTCTGGATGTTAATCCTTACTACATCGAGCTGGCTGACGCTGCTATCGAGCTGTGGTACCTCGTGGGTGAGGGCATTGGCTCGGCTGACTGGGACAATGGCGAGAATAGCGTGGCTACTGGCGGTCTGATCCCGATGTATCCTATCGAAGGTAACGATTATGACAAGCGCACCGGCCAGGGCGAGATCCAGTATGTTGGTTACTTCATGGCCGGCAAGGGCTTCAAGATTATCATGACTCCGGGTAACTGGGATAACCAGTGGGGTATGGGCGACGGCGGCTTCGTCAAGAACGACGGCGGCAGTGGCAACCTTTCCGTTGAAGCCGACGGCTATTATCGCATCAGCCTGAATACCGCTACCGACAAGCTCGTGATCGAGCCTTACGACGGCGCAGTGGGCGTCTATGCCCAGATTGGCATGCCTGGCGCTTATCAGGACTGGAATCCTGCCGAGAACCTGATGAACGGCATGAGCACCAGCGTTGAGAACCATGACTGGTACTTGATGTCAGTGACCTACAGTGCGGACACCGAGTTGAAGTTTGCTGCCGATGGCGCTTGGGATGTTAACTGGGGTAAGAAAGTCTTCCCCTATGGTATCGGAACTCAGGGTGGTGATAACATCCCCGTTCCTGCTGGCACCTACAATGTATTCTTCAACGATATCTTGGGTACTTACAACTTTGTTGCGGTAAAGTAATTAATAATTAGTTGTGAGTTTTGAGTTTTTGGTTTTAAGTACGATTACAATCGCCTGAAGATGGTGAGGCAAAAGTATTATTACTTAAAACTTAAAACTTACAACTTAAAAACTGACAAAGAGAATATGAAGAAGTTTTTATATATCGCCGCAACTGCCTTGTTGCTGGCAAGCTGTACCGAGGATTTCAAGGACTGGGCCGAGCCCCAGAGCAATCCTCAGGGTGAAGTGATCACCTTTGGCAACGGCTCAATCACTCCTGTCGGTGTGATCGACTTTGCCGAGGTGACCGAGGAGCGTGTTAAGGTGTGTGACATCGTTGCGCCCTCTTCCAATGATACGACCTATAAGCCAGAACCTGTCATCCTCCTGAATGGTCAAGAGTTCGTGCTGGGTTTGGATGGCACACTCGATGCCAAAGAGCTCCAGAACTTCGTGACCTCGACCTATGGCAAGGCTCCCGAGCCTCGCGTGCTCACTGCACAGGTTATATGGGTGATGACCAATGGCGTGACTTCTACCACCATCAAGAGCGCCCCGTTTGAGGTGACCGTAATCCCGGCTCCCATCGCTGTACCCGACCTGTGGTATCTCGTTGGTTCGTGCATCGGTGACGGTAGCTGGGGCAATGAACCCGCCAACGTGGGCACCGCATTGATTCCCATGTACTCGGATGCTGTGGATGACTTCAGCGTTCTGGTCTATGCTGGCTACTTCCCCGCCGGTCAGGGCTTCAAGCTCATCCATCAGCCCGGTAACTGGGACGAGCAGTGGGGCATGAAGGACGGCGTCATGGTGAAGAACGATGGCAATAGCAGCAATATCGAGGTGGCTGCCGACGGCTACTATCTGTTGACCTACGACATGAATACCGAAACGTTGACGATGACCCCCTTTGAGGGCGAAGTCGGTGTTTACGGCATGATGGGTATGCCCGGCGGTTACCAGGATTGGAATCCCGGCGGTACGCTGATGAACCCCATGAGCACCGTGGGTGAGAACCATGACTGGATCTTGAAGGATGCTACCTACAGCGATAACACCGAGCTCAAGTTCGCCGCTGATGGCGGTTGGGGCGTGAACTGGGGCAGCGACACCTTCCCCGTTGGCACTGGCGTGCATAATGGTGCCAACATCCCTGTTGAGGCAGGTACTTACACCGTTGTCTTTAACGACCTTCTGGGCAAGTACTACTTCATCAAGATGTAAGCACTTGACATCAACATGATTTCCCGGCGGGGACGTGCCACTTGAGGCGCGTCCCCGCTGTTGCAATGGTTTCATACTGGTATTTTCGGGAGTTTTTTCAGCCAAGCACTTGGAATTGAAGATATTTTGCTATTTTTGCCCATTAGGCTAAGATAGGTTGCGCTTCAACATAAAAAAAGAATGAATTCTTTTTGTTCTGTTTTCGGTTTGCACTATCTTTGTGGGTAAATAGCAATTAAAACCATACTGACTATGAAAAAGATCTTTACTACTGCATTTGTTGCAATGCTGCCCATGCTGATGCTGGCACAGGGCTGGCCCAATAAGTATGAGGGCGTGATGTTGCAGGGCTTTTACTGGGATTCGTTCAATGATACCCGCTGGCCCAAACTCGAGTCTCAGGCCGATGAACTGGCTGAGTTCTTCAATCTCGTGTGGGTGCCCCAGAGCGGCAATTGCGGCGGCACATCGATGGGATATGACGACCTGTACTGGTTCACGAACTATAGCAGCTCGTTCGGCAATGTGACGCAGTTGCGTTCGATGATCAATACCTTCAAGAGCAAGGGCATCGGCACTATCGCCGATGTGGTCATCAACCACCGCAAGAGCAACAACGGCTGGTTCGGCTTCCCCACCGAGGTTTACAAGGGTGTGACCTATTCAATGTCATCTACCGACGTCTGCTCCAGCGATGACAATGGCAAGGCCTTGGCCGAGGCCAACCGCCTGGGTGTGCAGCTCGGCAATCCCGACACGGGCGAGGACTGGGACGGTATGCGCGACCTCGACCACAAGAGCGCCAATGTACAGCGTTGTGTCAAGGCCTATCTTGATTTCCTGCTCAATGACCTGGGCTATGCCGGTTTCCGTTACGACATGACCAAGGGCTACGCTGCCTCCTATACTGGAATGTATAACTCCACTGCCGGGGTTCAATTCTCGGTGGGTGAGTATTGGGATGGCTACCTGCCCGCGGTAAAGAACTGGATTGACGGCACCAAGGTCGATGGCGTGGTACAGAGTGCCGCCTTTGACTTCCCCTTCCGTTACACCATCCGTGATGCCGCCAATAATAACAAATGGACCAATCTGGCAGGCAGCGGCAAGGGCCTGTGCTTGGAAACCAACTACAAGCGCTATGCCGTAACCTTTATCGAGAACCACGATACCGAGTACCGCAGCGCTTCGGCACCTCAAGACCCCATCAAGAGCAATATCGAGGCTGCTAACGCCTATCTGCTCGCCATGCCGGGCACGCCGTGCGTCTTCCTCAAGCACTGGAAGGACTACAAGGAGAGCATCAAGCAGATGATTTACGCACGTCAGCTGGCCGGCATCACCAACACTAGCTTGAGCTACAACATGAGCAAGAACGAGGCCGCCAACTACTATGTGCAGCGCACCCAGGGCGATCGCGGTATGCTGCTTGCCGCCATGGGTACCACGGCCTACACGATTCCTGAGACCTATGTTGTAGTAGCCAGCGGTACCAACTATCGCCTTGCCTTGAGCAAGACTACCGAGACTGCTTGGGCCAGCAAGCCCAGCGGTGAGTATGAGGGCGCCTTCAATGTGACACTCACTGCTGTGAGCCAAACTGCCGGTGCGCGTCTGGTCTATACCCTGGACGGCACCGAGCCCACTGCAAGCAACGGCACTCAGGTCAGCGACGGCAGCAGCGTTGCCATCAGCAAGGCGACAACCCTCAAGGTGGGTCTGTTGATCGGTAACACGGTGAGCGGCGTCATCACCCGCAACTACTCCATCGAGAACAGTGATTTTGAACCCTATGAGATTACCGTCTATCTCAAGGATCCGACCGTGGCTCCCAACAACTGGTCTTCGGTTTACTTCTTCACTTGGGACAGCAACGACAAGACCTTTAACGGCAACTGGCCGGGTGAGAAGATCACCGACACCAAGGTAATCAATGGCGTCAAGTTCTATTACGACACCTACAAGATCACGGGCAAGAACTACTACATGAACTTCGTGTTTAACCAAGGCTCCAGCAGCGGTCAGACCGAGGATGTGACCTATATCAACAAGACCTCCTTCTTCGAGATCGCCACGACGACCAACAAGTATCAGGTGAGCGATATCACCGACCAGTTCCTGCCTTATATCGATGTTGTCAAGGGCGACGTGAACGGTGACCGCGAGGTGAATATCGCTGACGTGAACGCGGTAATCGACGTCATCCTGGGCGGACAGGATATTTATGAGGGTCGTGATGACGTGAATGGTGACGGCGAGGTGAATATCGCCGATGTGAACGCGATCATCGATATCATTTTGGGTTCTTAATCCACGATTGAAAGAAATGAACAGACTATTAAGTATCATATGTTTGACATTGGCACTGACGACTGTCGGTGCCAATGCCGCTGTGTATGGCGACGTGAACGGAGACCAGGAGGTGAACATCGCCGATGTGAATGCCGTGATCGACATGATATTGACGGCCAACGACGAACTGGCCGGAGATGTGAACAATGACGGCGAAATCAATATCGCTGACGTGAATTCCGTCATCGAGGTCATCCTGGGTTTGCACGAGGATCCTGTTTATGACGGGCCTGTTGTGGGCGGCGACATCTCGATGCTGACCAAGTTCGAGTCCCACCAGCGCATGGCACTGCGTTACGGCATTACCAATGCCCACTATTACGACCTGAATGGCGCGGTTATCGATGACGTCATCACATGGACCAAGCAGCAGGGCTGGAATGCCGCCCGCGTGCGCCTGTTTGTCAATCCCGCCAACGCTTCGGCCGCCGACAAGGGACAGGGCGTTATCCAGAATCTGGACACCGTCAAGGTGCTGGGACGTCGCATCAAGGAAGCCGGCATGCAGTTCATGCTCGATTTCCATTACAGCGACAGCTGGGCCGACCCGGTCAAGCAGTTCACGCCTGCCGATTGGGCAGGGCTGGACGATGATGCGTTGACGCAGCGCATCTATGAGTACACCCGCGACTGCCTGCGTGCACTCAAAGCCGTCGGGGCTACCCCCGACTATATCCAGACGGGCAACGAGATCAGCTACGGCATGCTGTGGGGACCGGTGGGAACGCCGAACTCCCAACTGAAGAAGTGCTACAGCGGCGACGAGACCAACTGGGAACGCTTCACCAATCTGCTCAAGGCCGCCGGACGCGCCTGTCGCGAGGAATGCCCGCAGGCGAAGATCATCCTGCACACCGAGCGTGTGGCCAAACCCAACATCATGCTCAACTTCTACGACCAAATGAAGAGCAAGCAGGTGGATTACGACATCATCGGCCTGAGCTATTATCCGTATTACCATGGCGGCCTGACGAACTTGGCAAATGCGCTCAATAAATTGGCCAACAATTACCAGGACAAGGACATCATGATTGTGGAGACGGGTTATTGCTACCACTATGCCATCACTGGCGACTATGACCTCTCGTCAACATGGCCTATCACCTACGAGGGACAGCGCAAGTTCACGGCAGACCTTGTAGCACGTCTCAAGCCCTACAGCAAGGTGAAAGGCCTGTTTTGGTGGTTCCCCGAGGCCAATGAGTACGGCCTGGGTGGAAATTATTGGAACACGCTGCACGTCAACGACGCGTGGTACAACGCTGGCTTGTGGGACCATGAGACAGGTCGGGCATTGCCGGCCCTCTACGAGCTCAAGTCGTTCGTGGAATAAGCGAGAAGCACTGCAGTGCCTTAAAAAGCGAGGCAAGGGAGCCTAATCTGCTCTTGCCTCGCTTTTATATATGTTACGGTAAGGTTATCTCAGGACCTTAATGAGTCAGACGTCAGAATTCCAGTACGAGAGTTCCGCGGGCGGGCAGGGCGAGCGCACCGTCGGCCAAGCTGATGGTCTTGTCGGTGGGCACGTCACGGGCAACGGTGGCGTTGCCGAACACCTCGCTGTAGCGGTCGAGCTTCATCTGGCGCTGCTGCGTCGTGCCGTTGATGATGGTCACGGCATGGCGGCCCTTGTATTCGCGGGCGATGACATAGATGCCGTCCTTGGGGATGAACTGAGTCATTTTGCCCTTGGTGATGACCTCGTTGCCCTGTCGCCAGTGCAGCAGTGAACTCAGCCAGTTGAACATGTCGTTCTGGGCGGGTGTGCGGCCCTCGGCGGTAAAGGCGTTTTGTGCATCACCGGGGAAGCCGCCGGGGAAGTCCTTGCGCACGTTGCCGTCGGTCACTTCTTTAGTGCCGTTCATCAGCACCTCGGTGCCGTAGTACAGCTGCGGAATGCGCTTGATGGTCAGCAGCAGGGCCAGGGCCTGCTTCAATGCCGGCACGTCCTGGCCGTTGTGCAGGTAGCGGTCGGTGTCGTGGTTCTCAATAAAGGCCATCACGCTCGACGGGTTGGGGTAGAGGTAATCCAGGCACAGACTATTGTACACGCGGTTGTAGCCGCGCCACCAGCCGTCAGTCTCCTCGTGACGGGCGCTGTCCATTTTCTCATAGAAAGAGAAATCCATCACCGTCTTGAGGTAGCTTTCGGGCTTGCCCATCTTGTTGCCCTTTTGCCAGGCTGCGGTATAGGCGGGGTTTTCGACCCAAGTCTCGCCCACGGTGTTGAAGTTGGGATACTCGGTGTCGAGGCGTTTCATCCAGCGTGCCATGGCGTCGGCATAGGCATAAGGGTAGGTGTCCATGCGGATGCCGTCGATGCCCACGGTCTCAATCCACCAGATGCTGTTCTGAATCAGGTAGTTCATCACATGCACGTTGTGGTGGTTCAAGTCGGGCATGGTGGGCACAAACCAGCCCTCGACGGTCTCCTTGAGGTCAACTTCGCTGGCATAAGGGTCCATCACCGGTGTGAGTTTGTAGCTCGTCTGCAGGTAATTGTTCTTATAGTCGGGCTGGTTGAACCAGTCGTGGCTGGGCATGTCCTTGAGCCAGGGATGGTGACTGCCGCAGTGGTTGAAAATCATGTCCATCACCACCTTGAGTCCTCGACTGTGGGCCTCATCACACAGGCGGCGGTATTCCTCGTTGGTACCAAAGCGCGGGTCCACCTTGTAGTAGTTGGTCGTGGCATAGCCGTGATAGGTCGAATGGTTGTGGCCGTCGGGCGAATTGTTCTCCAGCACGGGAGTGAACCACAAGGCGGTCACGCCCAGTTGGGTGAAGTAGTCCAGATGCTGGCGGATGCCCTCGATGTCGCCGCCGTGGCGCAGGCTGGGCTGCGTCCTGTCATTCTTGTAGGCCTCCATGCCAGCAATCTGGTTGTTGGCAGGATTGCCGTCGGCAAAGCGGTCGGGCATGAGCATATAGAGCACATCGGCGATGCTGAAGCCCATGCGCTTGTCACCGCTCATCTCGCGGGTGAGCAGCTGGTATTTCACTTTTTTCTTGCTGCGGCCCTGCTTGAAGGTCATTTCCATCGTGCCGGGCTGGGCATCACGGGTATTCAGGTAGATAAGCAGGTAGTTGGGCGAATCTAGGCGTACCAGGCTGTCGATGGTCACGCCTGCATAGTCGATGGCGACTTCGGCATCACGGATGCCCTCGCCATAGACCATGAGTTGCACACTGGGGTCTTTCAGGCCCACATACCAGTTGGTTGGCTCAATGCGGTCCACCTTAACTGCGGCATGGCTGGCCAGTACACCCACGGCCACCGCCATCATCAACAAAAATCTCTTCATTTTGGCTATTGTATTTGTTGTATTTCTTGTTTTCTTTTTCGATTGTTGCAGGGTCAGAGCACTTCCGGCAGTTGGAACAGGCGATTGCCGTTGGAGCCCTTGATGAGGATGTAGCGGCCCTCGGGGCGGCATTCGGCGATGGCGGCCTTGACCTGCTCCACGTCGTCAAACTTGCGATAAGGGCACTCGATGTCCTGGAACTCCTTGCCCACGAGCCACACTTCGTCAAATGAGCAGCCCTTGAGTTTCTCTACCATGCGCACGTGCTCCTCGTGGCTGCTGTCGCCCAATTCGCGCATCTCGCCCAAAATCGCCATCTTGGGAGATACCTCCATCAGACTGAAGTTGTCCAATGCCGCTGCCATCGAGGTGGGATTGGCATTGTAGGCATCCACGACGAGGTGGTTGTGCTCGGTCTCGGTGAGTTGCGAACGATTGTTGGAAGGCGTGTAGTTCTCGATTGCGTGGCAGATCTGCTCCGGGGTGATGTCGAAATGCAGTCCCACCGTCACTGCTGCCAGCACGTTGTCGATGTTGTAGCTGCCGATGAGGTGGGTTGTGACCTCATGCCAGTCGCCCCCATTCTCGCGCCATTTCAGTCGCAGGAACGGGTCACAGGCGATAAGCTGACCGTAAACGCGCGCTCCCTGCTTGCTCTCGTCGCAGGTGTAACACTCGGTCTTGACGCCTTGGGGCAGGATGCCCATCAGGTGCTCGTTGTCGGCGTTGACAAAGATGACGCTGTCCTTGCGGGTTGCCAGGTTGTCATAGAGTTCGCCCTTGGTGCGGATTACGCCCTCCAGCGAGCCAAAGCCTAGCAGATGGGCCTTTCCCACATTGGTGATCAGGCCGCAGGTAGGTTCAGCGGTTTCGGCCAGGGTCTTGATGTCGCCCGGGTGGCTGGCGCCCATCTCGATAACAGCAATCTCATGCATGACGCTGAGGCGGAAAAGTGTCTTGGGCACGCCAACGTCGTTGTTGAAGTTGCCCTCGGTTGCCATCTCGTCATAACGCTCGGCCAGGACGGCGCGCACGAGTTCCTTGGTCGTTGTCTTGCCGTTGGTGCCGGTGATGCCGATGACCGGGATGTCAAAGCGGCGGCGGTGCTCACGTGCCATGTCCTTGTAGGCCTGCAGCGTATCGGGGACGAGAATCATCTGTTTGCCACCGTGATAGCTGTTATATACTTGCTCATCGTCGACGATAGCGACGGCGCAACCTTTGTCCAGGGCTTGGGCTGCAAACTGGTTGCCGTCAAACGATTCGCCCTTCAAGGCGATAAAGATGCTGCCTTCGGGACAATCGCGGCTATCGGTAGTGATTACGGGATGCTGTTTGTAGATTTCGTAGAGTTCCTTGCTATTCATATTGTATTCATTTTTATTTTGCTACAAAAGTACAAAAATAATCCGCTTTTTTATGTACTTTTGCACCGTCTTTTTAATGTGTGCGCAAAATACAATGAATTCAACCAAGAGAACCATAGCCATCGTCTGCGGTGGCGACTCCTCGGAATATGAGGTTTCCCTGCGTTCGGCCCAAGGTATCGATTCGGCCATGGACCATGAGCGTTATGATGTCTATATCGTCATGATCAGGAAGAATGACTGGCATGTCAACCTGCCCGACGGGCGCCAGCCTGTCATCGACAAGAACGACTTCTCGTTCATCAAGGACGGTGAGAAAATCCGTTTTGACTATGCTTATATCACCATCCATGGCACCCCGGGTGAGAATGGTGTGCTGCAAGGCTACTTCGACATGATCGATCTGCCTTATTCGACCTGTAACGTGCTGGTCGAGGCACTGACGTTCCACAAGTTTGCCCTGAACAACTACCTGCGAGCCTTCGGGTGCTCGGTCCCCGACAGCATCCAGGTGCGCCGCGGTGTGCCCCACGGATGGACTGCCGAGAAGGTCAAGGACTATCTGGGCATGCCCTGCTTTGTCAAGCCCACTGCCGACGGGTCGAGTTTCGGCGTGACCAAGGTGAAAAGCTGTGACCAGCTGGACGAAGCCATGGAGTTTGCCTTCAAGCAGTGTGACAACGTGATGATTGAGCGCTTCCTTGACGGCACCGAGGTTACTGTGGGCTGCTACAAGACCAAAACGAAATCGGTGGTCTTCCCCGTCACCGAGGTCGTGACTGACAACGAATTCTTTGACTATGACGCCAAGTACAACGGCCAGGTCGAGGAAATCACTCCCGCCCGCATCAGCGATGAGCTGACTGCCGCCCTGCAGGCTGAGACGTCACGCATCTACGACATCCTACACTGCAACGGCATCATCCGCATCGACTACATTATCACCAAGAACCCCGACGGCAGTGACCACATCAACCTGCTGGAAATCAACACCACTCCCGGCATGACGGTCACCAGCTTCATACCCCAGCAAGTGCGCGCCGCCGGCCTCTCCCTCACCGACGTCCTCACCGACATCATCGAGAACCAGTTCTAACCTCTAACGGATAAAACGGAAATAACGGATAAAACGGAGGAAGCGGGATCGCCCGTTACCTCCGTTTCTTCCGTAATATCCGTTAAGTCCGTTATTTCCGTCTTATCCGTTTCTCTCGTCGAGCAGGGCTTTTAGTCGTGCTATTTCTTGCTTGAGTGCAGTAATTTCCTGTGCTTGCTGCTCGATGATTTCCTTTTGTGTCGCGCGTTGTTCCAGCCGTGCGGCGGTCATGCGTTCACGCACACCTCCCTCGGTCGTGAATTCACGATCCTTCTTCTCAATGTACTTGTTCAGCGCGGCATCCACTTGATGGCACAGACAGATGGCCATGTTAGCCATTTCTTCATCGTTCATTTTGGGCAGTAAGTCCTTGTAATCCTCAAATTTGCTGTGCTTGCGGCAAAACTCTAGCATGCCCTTATATCTGGGATGCTTTCCATACCATTCAGTATAGCCTTTACGTTTGATATAGTCTTGGTAATCCTGGAGCAATTCTTGGTTACTGCCACGAGCAACGCCCAACAGTTTTAATTCTGTTTCCATAGACGTCTCGCCATCACAACTGCCTTCGACGATGTTCTGTTTGGTACTACGGGCGGCTTGAACCATCTGGTCAACGGTCCTGTCACCATAATGCTTCAAGAAACGATGGCAAAATACCTGGGTGAGTTGATACAGCACATCACTACGTTGATAGAAACGCAATTCGGTGTACATCACTCTCTTTCGAAGCACACTTGCCGTCCCGTCGTCATAATGATTAATTTGAGGCTTTTTCTTCTCCTCCATAATTACCGTTTTATCCGTTATCTCCGTAAAATCCGTTAATTGTGGATAATCAAGGCACTTTGGGCGGGGATGGTTACTTTTCCGCCTTTTACGGTGGCAATGCCGTTGGCGTCGCACTTGATGTTGCGGCAGACGACGGTGTAGGTGCCCTCGGGGACCTGGATGGTGCGGGCGCGCTTGTGGGAGTTGAAGGCCACGTAGATGTCGCCCCACTGTTCGCCAGGCACGTTGCTGCCGTTGATGTGGTAGGCCACGAGGCAGTTCTCAGTGGGCAGGAAGTCGAGGTTGCGGCGCACCATGTCGGCGCTGCCCATGTGGAAGGCGGGATGTGCCTTGCGCAGGGCAATCAGGTTCTTGTAATACTCCATCACCTGCGGATAGCGTTCCAGGTTGTTCCAATCGAGATGGTTGATGCTGTCGGGGCTCTCGTAACTGTTGTGTACGCCCTTCTTGTCGCGCAGCATCTCCTCGCCGCTGAGCATGAACGGCACACCCTGTGAGGTCATCACTACGGTCTGCGCCATCAGGTCCAGACGGATGAGTTCGTCTATCGTGATGCCCTTGATGCTGGCCTTGAGGCGATCCACGAGGCACATGTCGTCGTGACAGCTCACGTAGGCAATCATCTGGGCGGGCTCGGTGGCATAAGCCTCCTTGCTGTAGTTCACCTTGCTGTAGTCCACCCCGGGATGCTGGATAGCGCCCACGATGCCGAATTTGAGGCTCTCTTCATTGCCCTTCACGCCGCCCAGGAAGGCAGCCTTGCTGTTGCTGTCCCACGGGCCGCGCAGTGCATCGCGCATCTCGTCGCTGAAGGCGGCGATACCCGCCATCTTGTTGACGTTGGCCTTCATGGCAAGATCTCCTGAGTAAGCACAGCTGCCGGCACTCCAGCCCTCGCCATAGATGAAGATGTCGCTAGGGACTGCGGCCCGGATGGAATTCATCGTCTGTATGTCATGCACACCCATCAGGTCGAAGCGGAAGCCGTCGATGTGGTATTCATCCACCCAATATTTCACGCTTTCGACCATGAATTGGCGCATGCCTTCGCGCTCGCTGGCCGTCTCGTTGCCGCAGCCGCTGCCGTTGCTGTAAGTGCCGTCGGCATTCTTGCGGTAGAAGTAGTCGGGGCGGGTGCGTTGGAAATTGCTGCCCTCGATGTTCCATGTGTGGTTATACACCACGTCCAGGATGACCTTGATGCCAGCACGGTGCAGGGCCTGCACCATCTGCTTGAACTCGCGGATGCGCACTTCGGGCTTGTAGGGGTCGGTGGAGTAGCCGCCCTCGGGCACGTTGTAGTTCACGGGATCATAACCCCAGTTGTACTGCGGCTCGTCAAGGCGCGTCTCGTCGACCGAGGCGTAGTCAAACGACGGCAGGATGTGCACAGCGTTCACGCCCAACGCCTTCAGGTGCTCGATGGCACGCGGCTCGGTCAATGCGAGGAATTTGCCCTTGTAGGTAAAGTCACCTGACTCATCGATCGAGAAATCACGATGGTGCATCTCATACAAGATGAGGTCCTTGGCGGCTATGTTGGGACGCTTGTCGGCGTTCCAGCCTTGGGGATTGGTCTCGTCCATGTCAACGATGGCACCGCGCTTGCCGTTCACGCCCACGGCGGTGGCCCAGATGCCCGGGCACTCCCCGAGGAACTTGCCGTCATACTTCACGTCAAAGGTGTAGAACTTGCCGTTCAGGTTCCCCTTGACGGTAGCCTGCCACAGCGTGCTGCCCGCTTTGTCGCGTTTCATGTTGATGGTCTTGACGGGTTTGCCTCCTTGACCATCCTTATAGATGCGCAGTTTCACCTGCTGGGCGTTGTCGTTGGTCTCTACAGTAAAGGCGCTCGCGCCGGGGGTGTAGTTAACCCCGGTGCGAGCGTTCATTGATTGCGGTACGAGTAATGCCATGATTATCGCTACCAGTGATAAGAGGTGTCTCATTATCGTCCGTTTTGAGTGATGATTTCTTTCACGTGGCCGTTAAATTCATCGGCCTTCATCAGCTGCTCAATGGTCATGTGCATGCGATAACGCCAGTAGTGGCGGGGATTGGCGGGGATGTTGATGCGCTCGGCATCGGCATCCTCGAGGCGCAGCTTCTCGTCGATGGCGAGCCAGTCCTGCAACGAGAGCAGGCACAGCATCGACGGGCAAGCCAAGTGGCTACGCACGATGTCGTCAGCCAGCCAGCCGGGCAGCGGATGGGGTGCTGCATCGCTATGCCACAACGACGTGTTGAAGAACTCCTGGGTGCGGTCCCAGTCCTCTTCCCACCACTGACGCATGGTGGGCATGTCGTGGGTCGAGATGGTGGCCACGCTGCGGTAGGGATTGGAGTTCAGGTTGCCGAACTTGATGTGGTTGTCCTTGGGCATCGACTGGATTTCGAGGCTCAGGATGCGCAACTCGTTCATCACCCATGCCACGCAGTCGGGCACCATGCCCAGATCCTCGGCACACACGAGCATGCGGGTGGCCTGCACCAGCTTAGGCAGTTTCTTCATCGCCTCGTGATACCAGAAGTCGTTGTTGCGGCGGTAGTAATACTCGTTATAGAGCTTGTTGAAGGCTGCCTTGTCGTTGTCGTAAAGGGCCTCGTAGATGAAGTCGAACTGTACCGAGATGCGCGGGTGGAAGAGGGCCGGATTCTTGCGGTCGCGCACGAACAGCACATCGCTGATGAGGGCATACAAGCCGTCGCGCAGCCAGATGTCCTCGTCGCTTTCCTTACCCTGGAAGGCGGCTTCAATCTTGCGCTGAGTGTCATACTCGGGCTTCATGCGGTAGATGTCGTCATGCACGCGCTCGACATATTTCTTGCGCACCGTGTCGGCCAGCCTGCCGAAGATGCGGTCAAGTACCCAGTCGGCGATGAACGGCTCGGTCATCAGCTTCTCCTGGAAGTTGAGGCCGTAGCTGCGGATTTCGTCGGCGCTCATGCCCAGCGAGGGCGAGAACTGTCCCAGCAGACCGTGAACAGCGTTGATGGGGATTTCCCAGATGCGGAAGAAGCCCAGCACGTGGTCGATGCGGTAAGCGTCGAAATACTGCGACATCTTGCGGAAACGTTTTACCCACCACTTGCAGCCATCGGAGAGCATCACGTCCCAGTTATAGGTCGGGAAGCCCCAGTTCTGACCATTGGTCGAGAAGGCATCGGGCGGAGCACCGGCCTGGCCGTTGAGGTTGAAGTACTTGGGCTCTACCCAAGCCTCGACGCTGTCGCGGCTGATGCCGATGGGGATGTCGCCCTTGAGGATGACATGCTTGCTCTGGGCATACTTGTGCGCGGCGCGCATCTGCTTGTCCAGATAGTACTGCACATAGTACCACAGGCTCACCTCCTTGTAGGCCTTGGTGCGCGGATTGGTCAGCGCAGCGCGTTCCTCGTCGGTGAAAATGTGGTTGGAGGGCCACTTGGAGAACGATGCCGTGCCATACAGGTCGCGATAGTGGCAGAATGCGGCATAGGGTACCAGCCAGTCCTGATTGGCGGTGAAGAATGCCTTGAACTCGTCGCTCTTGAGCACTTGGGCGCCCTCCTGTTCAAAGAGCAGCTTCATGTACTCGCGCTTGGCATTGTTCACGCGCTCATAATCGATTTGGGGCAGAGCATTGAGCTCTTTGCGCAGTTTCTCGAACTCGGCGGCACGTTTCTTGTCGTCGAGTTTGGGCAACTGGCGAATATCCATGTACTGAGGATGCAGGGCATAGATGCTGATGCTGTTGTAGGGATAGCTGTCGCTCCATGTGTGGGTGATGGTGGTGTCGTTGATGGGAAGCACCTGCAGGGCGCGTTGGCCGGTCTTTTCCACCCAGTCCACCATGAGCTTGAGGTCGCCGAAGTCGCCTACGCCAAAGCTGCCCTCGCTGCGAAGCGAGAAGATGGGCACCACGGTGCCGGCCAACTTGACGGGATACAAGGGGAAGTAGGCCTGCTGCAACTCATAGACGATGTGCTCACCCTCCTTGAGGACGGGCAACAGCACGGTGCGGTTGTCACCGGTCTCCCAGATGACTTTCTTGCTCTTGCTGCCCATGATGACGAACTTGAACTCGACAAAGGCTTTCTTGAATGCGGAGCCGTCAAGCGAGATGACCCACTCGTTGTGGTTGTGCTCGGTCATCTTGAGGGCCTTGTTCTCGTCCCAGTCTCCCAGGGTGGGCTCGTTACCTACCACACCCAGGGTCTCGCCGGTGCGCAGCTGCGGGGCGCGCACCTTTAACTGCACGATGGTGGCATACTTGCACTTGGCAGGGTCCTGCAGTTTGCGCAAGGCCACGCAGTCGGTGAAGGCCGAGCTGTACAAGTAGCTGTCGTCGGGCATGTCGTTCCAGTGGTCATAGGTGATGTAGCGGGTCGCTTTGGCGGCGTTCAGGTCAATGCGGTGTGGAATGACCATCCACTCGTGGCGATGCTCCTTGCCGTCGCGCTCCACGCTGTAGTAGTAATTGATGTGTCCCACCTTGGCGGGAAAATCCATATCGCATTTCCACGACTTGTCGGTCGCGGGTTTCATCACGTTGCGCGATACTTTTCCGTCTTCGGCATTATTCAGGATATTGAGTACCAGTGTTTCACCATAAACGGTGCTGTACTCGACGTTGAATCTTACTTTCATGATATATCAATAGTTTAGTCTTGGTTTTTGCGTTTCTTGTCCTCGATAATGAATACACAGACGGCGCCCACGATGAGCAGGATGCCTGCCAGGAAGAGCATGTTGCCCTGAACGCTGCCCATGGCTGCCAGCAGCACGCCACCCAAGGCGGCGGCAACGATCTGCGGGATGCAGATGGTGCAGTTGAACAGACCCAGTGCAGTGCCCATGCGGCTGCTGCCCTCAAAGGCGTTGGTCACCATGGTGAACGGCATGGCCAGCATGGCAGCCCAAGCGAAACCGATCAGGAAGTAGGGCACAAACAGCATGTACTGGTTGTGGATGTAGGGTACCATGGCAAATCCGATACCGCCGATGACAAGACTCAAGGCATAGGCCACCTTGATGTTCTTGAACTGAGGAAGAACAACTGCCCACAGCACGCTGCCGATGGCTTGCACGGCAAACAGGATGCCTACCCAGTTGCCAGCCAGCTGATAACCCTCGCTGGAGGCGTCGGTGGTGCCCCAAACGGTGTCGGCGATGGTGCCGTTGGTATAGGTCCACATGTACATGAATGCTGCCCAGCAGAAGAACTGTACCAGACCCACCTCAAAGAACACCCTGATGGCGTGCTTGCGCTGTTCGGGGCTCATCTCGGAGGCTGCAGCCTGCTCGTTGCCTTGTCCCTCGGCATTGGCAGCTGCATTGAACTCGGCCATCTCGGCAGGGGTATATTCCTTCACATGGCTGATGGTGTAGATGACACACAGGATGAGGATGGCGGCGCCCACATAGAAGGACCACTTCACGCTGTCGGGCACTACGCCCTCGGGAGCCACATTGGCAATACCGATGGCGGTGAACAGGAACGGGAAGATGTAGCCCACCAGCGAGCCTGCATTGCACAGGAATGACTGGATCGAGTAGGCTTTGGCCTTCTGTTTCTCGTTGACCATGTCGCCGACCATCATCTTGAAGGGTTGCATGGCCATGTTGATGCTCGTGTCAAGGAACATCAGGGCAATCAGGCCGAAGGTCATGGCGCCGGCAATGGTCAGGCCGAACGAGCCGGCATTGGGCAGCAGGCACATCACGATGATGGCTGCCAGGGCACCAATCAGCAGATAAGGGATGCGGCGGCCCCAGCGTCCCAACCACGTCTTGTCGCTGAAGTAGCCCACCAGCGGCTGCACCACCATGCCCATGAGCGGCGGCAGAATCCAGAAATAACTCAGGTTGTGCGGGTCGGCGCCCAAGGTCGCGAAGATGCGGCTGATGTTAGCGCTCTGCAGTGCATAGGCGATCTGCACCCCAAAGAAACCAAAGCTGATGTTCCACAGCTGGTTGAATTTCAAATCCGGTTTAGTCTTCATCATAGTTGTTATATTTTTAGTGTTAAGTGATAATTTCAATGAGGATTAGTTAAACTCCTACAAAAATAACACATTTGCACTCAAAATTATTATAAATAATGTACCACAACCCCAAAAAATCAATGCAACCGATTGCATTGGCACATGTCGTTTGGTCATTTGGCAAGAAAAGTCTATCTTTGCCTACGGTGAAGGTAGGCTGCGCTTCGGGATAAAAAAAGAAAGAATTCTTTTTGTTCTCCGCTCAGCTTGCACTACCACTGCCTCTGGCGAAGGTAGGCGGCGCTTCGGGATAAAAAAAGAATGAATTCTTTTTGTTCTCCGCTCAGCTTGCACTACCTTTGCAAATCGGAATATAATAAAAACTAGATATAGACTATGTCATTACAATGTGGTATTGTGGGGTTGCCCAATGTGGGTAAATCAACCCTGTTTAATTGCCTGTCGAATGCCAAGGCGCAGTCGGCCAACTTCCCGTTCTGCACCATCGAGCCCAATGTGGGCGTTATCACCGTTCCCGACGAGCGTCTCAACGAGCTCGCCAAGCTGGTGAATCCCGCGCGCATCGTGCCCACGACGGTCGAAATCGTTGATATCGCAGGTCTGGTCAAGGGTGCCAGCCGTGGTGAGGGATTGGGCAACAAGTTCCTGGGAAACATCCGTGAGACTGACGCCATTATCCATGTGTTGCGTTGCTTCGATGACGATAATGTGACCCATGTTGACGGCACCGTCGATCCCGTTCGCGACAAGGAGGTCATTGACCTGGAGTTGCAGTTGCGCGACCTGGAGACCATAGAGAGCCGCATCAACCGCATCCAAAAGCAGGCCCAGACCGGTGGCGACCGCGAGGCCAAGGCGCAATATGAGGTGCTGAAACGCTACAAGGACGCTCTGGAGCAGGGCCGCAGTGCCCGCACCGTAGAGTTGGTCAATAAGGACGAGGAGAAAATTGCCCATGAGCTGTTCCTGCTGACCAACAAGCCGGTACTCTACGTCTGCAACGTGGACGACAAGAGTGCCGTGACCGGTAATGCCTATGTGGACGCAGTGCGTGAGGCTGTCAAGGACGAGAATGCGCAGATCCTGATTGTCGCAGCCCAGACCGAGAGTGAGATTGCCGAACTGGATGATTATGAAGAGCGCCAGATGTTCCTGGCCGAAATCGGCTTGGAGGAAAGCGGTGTGAACCGCATCATCAAGTCGGCCTATGCTCTGCTCAACCTCGAGACCTTCCTCACCGCAGGCCCCAAGGAGGTGCGCGCATGGACCTACCGCCGCGGCAGCAAGGCTCCGCAATGTGCCGGTGTCATCCACACCGACTTTGAGCGCGGTTTCATCCGTGCCGAGATCATCAAGTACGAGGACTACATCCACTATGGTAGCGAGGCCGCCGTCAAGGAGGCCGGCAAGCTGCACGTCGAGGGCAAGGACTATGTCATGCAGGACGGCGACATCGTCGTGTTCCGCTTTAATGTATAATTTGGGCTTCGGGTGTTAGGTTTTAGACCAATAACTAACTCCTAACTCCTAACTCCTAACTCCTGATGAGACGAGTACTCCTGGTCAATAAGTTCTATTATCCGCGGGGCGGCGATTGCATCGTCGTCCTCAATACCGAGGCCCTGCTCCGTGAGAACGGCGTGGACGCTCAGGTCTTTGCCATGGAGTACCCCGATAATCTGCCTGCCCGTTATTCCGACAAATTTGCCAGCGAGGTGGCCTTTGGCGGTGGGGTAGGTAACCAGTTGCGTGCTCTCAAGCGCACGTTGGGCATGGGCGATGTGCGCAGCCGTTTCGAGGCTGTGCTCAACGATTTCAAGCCCGACGTCGTTCACCTGCACAACGTCCACAGTTACCTTTCGCCCGTTGTGGGCGAGTTGGCGCACAAGCGGGGCATACGCGTGGTGTGGACTTTGCACGACTACAAGCTGCTGTGTCCCCGCTACGACTGCCTGCTCGACGGCAAACCCTGCGAACTGTGTTACAAGGGTGCCAAACGCAACGTGCTGTCGCACAAGTGCATGAAGGGCTCATTGCCCGCAAGTGCCGTAGCTTGGCTGGAGGCAAAGAAATGGAACCGCAGGCACCTGGAAAAGAATACCGACCTGTTCGTCTGCCCCAGTGAGTTTATGGCTGCCCAGATGAAGTCTGGCGGCTTTGATGCCTCACGGCTCAAGGTACTCAACAACTTCCTTGACCCTGTCAAGTTCAAGCAGTATCAGGGTATGGACAGCACGGCCCCGCGCGAGGACTACTATTGCTATGTGGGGCGTTTGTCCCACGAGAAAGGCGTTGCCGACCTGCTTGATGTGGCTGCCCGTCTGCCTTACCGGCTCAAGGTCGCCGGTGGCGGTCCGCTGGCCGATGAATTGCGTGGCAAGTATGGCTCTTGCGAGAATATCGAATTCCTGGGGATGCTCGACGCGCCTGCGGTGGCACGACTGCTGTCTGGTGCACGAATGAGCGTCATCCCGTCGCAGTGGTATGAGAACAACCCCTTGAGCGTGGTCGAGTCGTTGTGTGCAGGTACTCCAGTTGCCGGAGCGCAGATGGGCGGCATTCCCGAACTCCTTGACAGCGAGAACGGTGTCACCTTCCAGGCCTTTGACAAGGAGGCCATGTCCACGGCCATCACCATGTCGATGACCCGCCAGTGGAACCATGAGGCCATTGCCAGTCATGCCATGCAACGCTTCGCTCCTGAGGGGCACTTGAGGACGCTGATGAACGATATTTACGGTTTTTGACATTCCCCTTTCGTTTTTTTATTACCTTTGCACAATATTTTACAAATATTGTAGTTAAAATATTGTAAGATCTTATTGACGATAGCAATGAAGAATGTGATTCAGGGCAGTCTGATCACTACTTTCAGGTGCAATGCGCAGTGTAACATGTGCAATATCTGGAAGTTCCAGACTCACCCGAGCGAAGAAATAGACGCCTCCTACTATGAGAAACTGCCTGCGGGGTTGCGCATCAACATCACGGGCGGTGAGCCGACATTGCGTCCCGACATCGACAAGATTTTCGAAATCCTATATCCCAAATCACGACTTCTCGAACTCAGCACCAACGGTTACAATACCCAAAAAATCGTTGAGTTGGCCAATAAATATCCCAACATCCTCATCCGCGTGAGCGTCGAGGGCCTGCCCAAGATCAACGATGCCAAGCGCGGCCTCAAGGACGGCTTTGACCACGCCCTGCGCACGATGCTGGAACTCAAGAAGACCAAGTGCAAGAACATCGGCTTCTCGGTGGTCATCTCGCCCGACAACTACAAGGACCTGCTGCACCTCTATGACCTGTGCGTGGCGCTGGATGTGGAGCTGGGCAACAGTGCGGTACACAATTCATGGTACTTCCACAAGGAGGACAACCAGATCGAGAGTGAGGAGGCACTGCGTCAGCATGAGCTCTTCGTCAAGGCCTTGCTCACCAGCAAGCGCCGCCACTTCAAGGACCGCCTGAAGGACTATGGCCGTGCCTACTTCAACCGCTCGATCCACCGCCGCCTGCGTGGCGACACCGACGAATACCGTCCGCCCTGCGGCGCCCTGAGCGACTTCTTCTTCATTGACCCGTGGGGCAACGTTACCCCGTGCAACGGCAGCGGCGAGGAGTGGATTATCGGCAATATCAAGGAAGATACCCTCGAGAACATCATGGCCAGCGACAAGGCGCGTGAGGCAATGGAGAAGGTGCGCAGCTGCAAGCGCAACTGCACCTTTATCGTCACCGAGCGCCACGACATGGTGCGCCGTCCCTGGATCCCCATCAAGTGGATTCTCAAGAACAAGTGGCGCATCCGCAAGGGCCAGGACCTGTGCTGGGATTGAGGCTTTAGGTATTTGGTTTTAGGCGTTAGGTGTTAGGTTTTAGGCGTTAGTATTATTACTTAAAACTAAAAACTCACAACTCAAAACTTATGAAAACGATAGCGGTCATCGGCACGCGCGGTTTTCCTGGCATTCAGGGCGGTGTCGAGGTTCACAGCTATCACCTCTATACCCACATGGACGATGTGCACGTCAGGCTCTATCGCCGTCGTGCCTATCTCACTGAGCAATCGGCTCAGACCTTTCCCAATATCGAATACGTTGACCTGCCCTCGACCCGCATCAAGGGCTTTGAGGCCGTGTGGCACACCCTGCTGAGTGTCCTGCACATCCTTTGCCATCGTCCCGACGTGGTGCACATCCACAACATCGGGCCAGGCATGTTTGCGCCGCTCATTCGCCTCATGGGACTGCCCGTGGTGCTGACCTACCACAGCCCCAACTATGAGCACGACAAGTGGAGCGCTCCCGCCCGCTGGTTGCTGCGTCAATGCGAGAAAATCTCTCTCCACTTCAGCAACCGCGTCATCTTCGTCAACAAGTATCAGATGGAGAAATGCGGAGCCCTCGACAAGAGCGTTTTCATCCCCAACGGCATCGATGCCGTCACCCGCAGCGAGTCCACAACGTTTCTTGACCAGCACGGTATCAAACTCGGAGAATATCTGCTGGCCGTGGGGCGCCTCACGCCCGAGAAAGGCCTGGAATACCTCGTCGAGGCTGCCAACCGCTTGCCGCAGGTCACCCAGGTGGTCATCGCTGGTGCCAGCGACCACGACAGCACCTACCGTAAGACGCTGGAGCAACTCGATGTCAATCACAAGGTCATTTTCACGGGATTTACCACTGGCGAGGACCTGCGCCAGCTCTATAGCCATGCCCGATGCTTTGTCCTGCCGTCGGTCAACGAGGGGTTCCCGATGGTGCTGCTCGAGGCCATGGCCTACGGCCTGCCCATCCTGTGCAGCGACATTCCCGGCACCCGCCAGGTCGATTTGCTCGAAAAAGACTACTTCAAAGTAAAAAACGTGGATTCACTGTGTGACGCCATTACACGCCTGCTAGACAGCCCCAACGAGCCCCAACATTACGATCTGCAACACTATGATTGGGAATCCATTGCTCGCCAGACTCAGGAACAATACGCTGCCGTTAATCCCAAGCGCTAAAAATTTCTCGAATCATTCTTCAACGCCCCACTGGCTGTTCAGCCAGGTGATTTTGCTGTGGATGTATTGTTTGTATTCGCTTTTTTGGGTATCGATGTTATAATCTGGCCACCTCACGACGTCTGCTTTGTTGGCAGGCTTGATCGACTCGACAAAGTCATCGATGAACTGGTCGAGATACATCCCGTTAAAGTCAGTGTTGTAGAATTCCCGCCAAACCTCTCTGACGAGTTGCTGGAAATGGGCGAACTTGGACATCTCTTGAATCCAGTGGGCATGTGAGAAGGTCGGCTGTTCATAGAAGAAATAGCACAACGAGTCAACTCCGAAGATGGGAACACGGGTAAAGGAGTTGCCGAAGTCCCACACTGGGCCGAACATGAGTTTGGCCGAGTCGCCGCGGTGCTTGTACATGAACAGGCTTCCAGAGAAGTACTCCAGGTCGTCGGTGATTTCACCAACGATGTAAAACCTCACCAGGGTGTCGATGTCGATATATTTTTCCCACTCGGTACTGGTTGTGTCATCAATCTGGATGGCAGCGTTGGCATCGGTAAGAAATTGTGTGATGTAATCCTTTTGTTGATTGGAAAGGGATTCGGGAGAGACAGACTCAAAGCAGAGCATGTCGTCCCAGTCCCAGGGCTGGTCGTAATGCTCTTGGACATAAATCATGGGTCCATCAAAGGAATTTAATTCAAGCATCCATCCGCCACTCACTATCTCGGGATCAGTCTCGTTGTCCTGCTGCTCCTCGATGTTGACTCGGTGCTTGCCCACACGGGGTTTCTCGGTGAGGAAATACAACCCGATATACTGGCCGTTGAGCACGACTTCAACGGGCTCCTGAGCGGGGGTGTAGGACAATCCTATGCGCCGACTTAGCTCAAATCCGATCGTGTTTTTCAGCTTTGCCAAGTGGTCATCGGCATGAGCCAGCAAGCAGAAGTGACGGTTCTTGTTCATGCCCATCAAGGGCTGTTTAGAGTCTAGCTTGATGCGGAATGACTTTTTCTCAAAGTTGTCCCACGTGTAATTGCCGCGCCCCTTGATCACCATGCCCAACGGATCGTTGGCAGAACCTAACGATTCAAATTCATCATTCCCCATGTTGTCAAGCCACCAGGTAGCTTGTGTGTAGTTTTCCTTGCTGTCAATATTGCGGTGCCCTTCAGTATTGATGTAAAGCACGGGTAGGGTACCCGAATAGGATGGCATGGGTGGTAATTCCTTGCCCTGGATGGCTGCGATAATCATGTTGACGTCGGCGATGTTGATTTCCTGGTCACCATTGACGTCATTAGCATAACTGAACATGCCGTGATATTTAGCGTCACAAAAGATTGAATCAATCACAGCATTGGCATCTGCAATGTTGACTTCCCAGTCGCAGTTCACGTCTCCACGAGGTCTAAGCCCTGACTGGGCATGTGCCGTCAGGCATGAAAATGCCGTAGAAAGGATGAATATGGTAAGAATCTTTTTCATGATAATGGGATTATCCGTTACACTGTTAAAACGCAAAATGGGTTGATTTATTGCCTCAAT
>JAEEGI010006414.1_pt1 | contig 26582 bp, 26 predicted proteins | sample 8958751 | NCBI WGS metagenome assembly JAEEGI01 (sample SAMN16246545, study PRJNA631951) | gut metagenome | biome: gut microbiome; feature: rumen; material: KS-attached | host: Bos | place: Iran: Karaj | collected 2018-10 | reverse complement strand
ATCTCGCTCTCAATGATTTCAGCATTGGGGGCGAGAGCCCATTTTGAAAATAGATACACAGCGCTTTCATTGTCTTTTTCGGAATAGACATCCGTGAGATTGATATGATCGCGGATATAAAAAGTGGGTTCCTCCCAGAAAGCTCCGGTGAGGTCGCCGTCCGACCAGACAAGAAATTGCTGTGTCACGTCCCAGCCGCCGTATACGATCCGATGCCCGGCAGCGACAGCATCTTCGCAGAATTCCTGCATGGGGGACACTTCTTTTTTCTCTGCGTAGGAAACGGAAGACCCGTAGCTGAAGAACAGATTGAAGAAAGCGAAAACACAGATCAGGCATGACAGGATCTTTCCCGCTTTGTCTCCGCAGTTTGTGATGAGAAGCAGGGCGGAGACCGCGAGAAGAGGATACCAGAGGAAGAGATAGATCTGACGCATGGCGACCGAAAGAACCAGAGATACAGCCCCAGTGATGATGAGGCTTACGGAAAAAAGAGACCATAAAGCGGCTCCGTTCGGATCTTTCTGGTACAGTTTTTTCAAAACAACAACTGTAACGACAGCCAGCGCAAAAAAGAAGATCATCAGAAGCACGTAAAACAGGCCGTTCTGGGAAGCGTCGATCCCGCAGATGCCGCGCACCGCGTACCAGAGAGAACGCAGACGTTCCACAAAGGCGGTCGATTGATCGAGTGTGACCGTACCGTAGATCGTTTTGGCAGGGATCTTCAGCCACTGCATGAAGAAATGCCCGAGAAGATTGGCAAGTGTACAGACGATCACAAAGAGGTGAGAGAGCTTGTTCAGTTCTTTTCCGGATCTCTTCCGGACGACAGCGTCAAACAGCAGTACGCAGAAATCGATCACACACAGGGGAAGGATCATAATGGCTGTCTGACGCAGGCTCTGCATGCCGCAGGCAAAGCTCAGCAGGATGGAGATTATCCAGGAAATAATAGAAATACGGGAAGATGAAGAGTTCCAGCTGCGAATATAGCATCCGAAAACAACAAAAATAGTGATCAGATAACAGGAATAATAGGAAGCGAGCGTGAACAGCAGTTGTCCCTGCGGCAGGAGAAGAAGGTTTTGCCCGGCAGGGGCGGCCAGAAGGACGAGAAGGCTCAGCAGACAGGCGGTCCTGTTTCTGCAGAAAGAAGAGACCATCCAGAGATAGCTCGCTGATATGAAAGCGCCCATCAGCGTGGTGGCTGCTGCCATTGCGGCGTTCATGCTTCCGGTTATGCCGTAGAATACAGAAGCGATGACCGGCGTTGCGATCACATAATACTGGTTCCCGTATATCCAGTTTGCGGGGAACAGCTTTTTCTGCTCCCAGATCAGCCGGGAAAGCAGCATATCGGCATAAATGTCGCCGTCTGTAAACTGCGGAAGGTACTTGAAATTAAGGATCAGAAACGTAACAGCATAACACACGATCAGGAAGATCGTAATCAGCAGTTCCGGTCTGCGCTTTTGATTGTTCATAACAATGCTCCTTTTCAGCGGATAAAATTATAATGCCGAACCCGGTAAAATGCAAGGCGAGCAACCGAAAAAACGTTGTTTTGAGCCAATTTTTGTCTTGCAATCCATGAATTGTTGTGTTACAATACTTCAGCTTGTGCATGAAGGCTATGCCAAGGAGAAAGGCGGTCCGCTTCCGTGGAATGGTTCCCTCCGGTATGAACGTCTAGATTGAGAAAGGATTGGATTGTATGGATCTGGTCAAAATTCTTAGCGAGCAGTATATGAAGCCGGAGCTTCCTGAGATGAACGTTGGCGACACGGTGCGTGTCCTGGTTCGTGTTAAGGAAGGAAACCGTGAGCGTACCCAGGCTTTCGAGGGCACGATCATTGCCAAAAAACATGGCGGGATCAACGAAACGATCACCGTCCGCCGTATTTCCTACGGTGTTGGCTGCGAGAAGGTATTTCCGGTTCACTCTCCTTCCATCGTCTCTGTTACCACGGTCCGCAAGGGCAAGGTCCGCAGAGCGAAGCTGTATTATCTGCGCGACCGCGTTGGTAAGAAGGCAAAGGTCAAAGAGCGTCTGTAATCGCACATATGGAAAATGGCGTCTTCATACGAAGACGCCGTTTTTATAAGCAGTATATTGGATTGAAAGGAGGCGACCATGAGCATGTTACGAAAGAATACGATGAACGATAAAAGAAGCTGTCTTTTTACGCTGTTTTTTGCTGTTCAGCCCTGCCTGGATGTTCTTGCGTACTGGACACGGAACGATTCCGTCACACCGGCGGGGATCATTCGTCTGTTGCTGCTGGTGGTCCTTCCGATTGTTACGCTTATTATTACAAAACAAAGGAAGTCATTTCTTCTGTTTCTGTTCGGCACAGGCTGTTATTGCCTGCTGCATATTTTGAACTGCGCCAGAGTCGGGTATCTGAATCCGGTATTTGATATTCGGTATCTCGTCAGCGTCGTTCAGATGCCGGTGTTTGCCGTCTGTTTTGTGCATCTGATCAGAAACGAACAGTGCAGAAAAGCAGCGGTTCGTGGTGTCTGGGTCGCTGCGGCTTTGACTGCGCTTTTCCTGATCCTGGCCAGGCTGACCAATACCGGGAATGTGACGTATGGAGAAGGACTGGGATACAGCGGGTGGGTGATCGATGATAACCGAAACGCGAACAGCACGCTGCTGGTGTTATATGCCTGCTTCTGTATTTATTATTCTTTCACAACGGATTCCAGGCTGCTGAAATATGCTGTCCCTGTCCTGATCGTTCTCGTGTTTTTGTCCAACGGAACAAAAGGCTGTTTCTATTCCATCTTTGCCATTCTGTTGTCCTTCAGCGCATTCCTGCTTTTTGAAGCGCTGTATCTGAAAAAAGAACTGAACAAACGGACGCTTGTTCTGTTCCTGGCGCTTTGTCTGGTTTCCGTGCTGATCTATCCCTGGACGCCCCGCTATAAGGTCACGGAATCCCAGCGCAATACCGCCAAAGGAACACAGGGAGAGATCGAGGCGACTCTGCTCCAAAAAGGGATCGATATTACGGATATGAGTCCGCAGCAGCGTTTTGATGATCCGGAGGTCAAAGAGGTTTTTGAACACTATTACTGGAAATATCTGGGAGAAAAGCCGGATCTGATCGATCGATTCGGAATGGATCGTGTCCTGATGCAGTATCAGATGACGACGGATGTTGCGAAACTGATCGACGCGCGGATCATGGAACGCAATTATGCCGATATGATCTTTCAGGACAGTGATACCCTGACGCGCTTTGTTGGCATTGAAGTATCAGAAATGGGATATGACGGCGTTTATGACCTCGAAAACGACTGGCATGCGCTGTTTTACTACTATGGATACCTTGGTTTCGCGCTGTATGTGGGTTTTGTTCTGTATATGATCCTGGGCTTTTTGAAAAAATGCCGCAGAAGCTTTATGACCTTCGTTTGTACGGAAGCTTTCACCTATCTTGTCGCGCTTCTGCTGAACCTGGGTCTGGCGCATTTTTCAGGAGCGTCGCTGCGAAGGCCAAATGTTTCTTTTATGCTGTCGCTGATTCTTGCGCTGCTATTCTTGTTCAAGGAGAGTGATCCGGATGAAAGTCAGTCTGATCATTCCGGCATATAATTCCGAAAGTACGATCAAAGAGTGTCTGGATTCCGTTTTCAGACAGACGATCCGGGATTATGAAGTGATCGTTATCAATGACGGATCGACAGATCAGACAGAAGCTGTTCTGAGAGCGTATAAAGATCGCTATCAGGATAAGCTGGTTTATAAAACCGTAGAAAACGGAGGACAGGGGAGAGCCAGAAATATCGGGTTCGAGTTATCACGGGGAGCTTTTATCGGGTTCGTTGACAGTGACGACTGGATCGATCCAGATTTCTGTGAGAAATTACTGGAAGCAATGGAAAAAGAAGACGGAGACATTGCCCTGTGTGATGTTGCAGGTCATTTCCCGGACGGCAGGGTGGAACAGGAGTATATCTACCGGCCGTCAAGAAAGATTGCGGCTGCCGGTTTCGCAAACAACAAGCTGTTCCGAAGGAATCTGATTGAGAACATTCGCTATCCGGAAAACAAATTGTGGTATGAAGACACAGAGTTTACCGCCATTGCCCTGCACCGGACGGAGAAGATCAGTCATGTTCCGGAAACGCTCTATCATTACCGGCGCGGACTGCCATCTACGATGAACAACAACAACGCGAAAAAGAATCTGGATATTCTTACCGTTATGGATCATCTGGAGACAGAACTGATCCCGGATGCACAGGATGATCTTGAGTTTCTGATCCTGAATCATGTGCTGCTTGAGGCGATCAAGCGTGTGAACGAACAGGAATCAGCGGACAAAAAAGAAGTGATCCGGGAGCTTCGAAACTATGTAAGAACCAGGATCCCGGATCTTTCCCGATGCCGCAGTTTCAGGGAAGAAAGCAGAAACCGCCGTATCATCATGAAACTGAATTACGACGGTTTCGAAAAAGTGTCCGGTTATCTTTTAAAAGCGAAACAAAGCCTTACCTGAATTTCGGTTTGCTGCTTTTTTCAGAGGGAATATAGCCATATTGTATCGAAGGATTGAATTCTTTCAATCGCTCGTGGATTTTGTCAACTTCTTCTTCTTTGTTGAAGATGAGGTTGGCAAATTCTTTTTCTCCATGCACCAGGATCAGACGATAATAATAGTAAGCCGGACTGTCATCAGGCTGTACCTCGCTGATCCGGGTGAAGGACCGGTCGATGTAGTCATACGGGACACAGTACTTTTTCCCCAGATCGCGATAATAGAAACACAGGCGGCCCAGACTGACACGGCCGATCTTTTCCGCGCTCTGATAATCGGAAATGTGAGCATCATCCTGTATGATCTCTTTATTTACACCGCGAAAACGAATACGCCCAAAAATCATGAATATCATCCTCCTCGCCTGGTTATCTTTTTTCATGCCTGCCCGCCTGTTTTTTGCGGGACAGGTCCCAAAGATACCATTTTTCAGGCAGGTGCGGCGCGAGAAATACACCGAGCAGTCCGCCAAATGTACCGGTCAGAATGCCTCCGATGACATCCGAAGGGAAGTGTACTACGAGATAGATCCTCGAAATGCCCATGAGAAGACCAAACACCAGAGCGAGCCAGCTTTTTCTTTTATCTCCAAGAACAAAAACAGGGATCATCGCCGCAAAAGCAGCATTTGTGTGGCCGGACGGAAAACTGAAATCACTTTCCGTGTGGCTGCCGAGCATCTGCCAGAGAGGATAATAGAGCCCGTTGACGTCAGCATAAGGACGAGGTCTGGCGATCACGACTTTCAGCCATACATTTACCAGAAGCGCAGCTATCGCAAGACCGATTGCCATTGCTGTGCCGGTTTGGCGTGTTTTTTTGTTCAGAAGAAGACAGAGTGACAGAATGATCAGAAAGATGCCGCCCTTGCCGAGGAGAGAAATGAACTCCATCACGGGAGTCAAGACAGTTCCGGCAACTTCATATAACCGATGGACAGCAAGTGTAATTGCAGAGTCAAAGTCGGAAAAAGTAGTGTTCAGCCATATCGCAGCAGCTGTCATGGCGATGGTCCTCCTGTTCCATAGATATATTTCATCATGATTCTGTGTGGGAAAGATGCGGATCGCAAGGCTGCAAGGTATTGTTCCGCGTAATGGGACTCCGCAGCTCTGATATCCGGATCGGAGATCTCATGAAGGCTGAACCGCGCACGTTCCGCGCAATTCTGGACTTCTTCCGGGATCGGAATTCCCAGCCTGCCGATTCGTTCCGCCCGCGACCAAAGAAGCACGGCTTTCTTACGGTTATTGCTTCCGCGATAAAACGCCTTCCAAAGGAAGAAACGGATGTGGTACTGCAGAACGAAGAACAGAATTAGAGCGAGCAGAATGATAAGGACAATGAAGAAAGGCGAAAGAGGTTTGCGGGAAGCAGAATACGGCGAATCCGCCAAAGTCTGATCATTATTTGATTCGTCCGATTCTGACGACAGATCAGGCGCTGCCATCGATTCAGAGGAGATCGACTCATCCTCATCGGAATGATCAGAATCCCCGGAAGGCATATCAGGATCCGGATCCTGCACAGAATCGGAAAAAGCGCTGCTGACAGCATCCGTCTGCGCATCAGGTCCTGCTTCGGAGGAAGCCGTGACCTCGATCGGGATCCATCCAAATCCATCCAGATAGATTTCTACCCATGCATGGGCGTTTGCCCCGGTTACCTGAGTGAACGAACTGTCTTCGGCAACTACGGCAAAACCTTCCGTCAGCCGTGCCGGGATGCCGAGAGTACGATAGATGACTGCTGCAGCGGTAGCGAAATGAATGCAGTATCCTTCCTTTGCGCTCGTTAGGAAATATACAGCATAATCGTCAGACGGATAGGGATCGGTGTTTAGATCATAGTTTCCGCTGGCTCTGACAAAAGATGCTACTTGATCGATGATGCCCGCGTTTCCGGGATAAAGACCGTTTTCCTCACAGATCGTCTGCACGGCGGAACGGGTAGATTCGGGCAGTTTTGTGTAGTAAGAATGAGCGTACTCACGGTAGGAAGCTTCTTCTTCACGTACGGATGCTTCGACATCGGAAAAAGAAACGGAATCAACAGGATCGAAAAAAGTCCCCCGATAGGCAGCGCTGCCGCCGGAGGCGACAAAAGAATCGGAAACGGAAGCAGTAAAAGAATAATAGGGCAGAAACAGGCAGGAATAGGCATGCTCAGAATCGATCTCAAAATAACGGCTGGCAGCGTTTGAACTCTGGCTTAATACGGAAGCCGCAAAGGAAAGGGAAGAAGGAGCATGCTCTTCAGCGATCAGCCAGGAGGTGCCGTTATAATCACCGTAAGAATTTCCGCGCAGATACAGCATCCGGCCGGAGTCCGATCTGATCTGAAAAACCGGTTCATCAGCCACAGAAGAATCATAAGGCTTCATCATATCCAATGGTTGCCCGATGATCCCCCAGCCTGTTCGCAGTGGTTCCGTATTGATTTCGGTGATGTCCGACCCGTCTTCTGAGAAGGTATCCGTGGTGGAGACAGAGAACATGGAAGAACGGTTGGTGATCCACTCCACGACTTTATTTTCTATCCGGGAAAGATACAGGGAGACGCCGGTATCCGGTTCGGAAACCTGATAGCGATCCGGATTACACAAAAGAAAGAGAAGAACGAGCAGAAACAGACAGGGAAGAATGGTATACAGAAGGATCCTGCCGGATTTTCCTTCTTTCAGAAAGCCATCGCCGGTCAAAAACAGAAGAAGCCAGAACAGAATCAGAGCAAGAGAAGAAACGGGACTGGGACTGCCTTCCACGGCAATACAAAAAGCAAAAAGAGGAACGGTGGACAGTAAACAGAGAGGAATACGCCAGGTAACAGCCGTTAAAGAAGAGGCGATCAGTGCGGCGACCACAAACATCAGGAATAAAATGATCACCAGATGTGACGCAACAGAGTTGCTGAAAGCCTGAACGGAGTTTGTCAGATAAAAATGATAGTAATAGGTTTCGCTGATACGGTCGAGCACATCGAACAGTTCCAGTGAAAGGTCAGTTGAACAGGTGCGGTATATATAATACAGGAGAACAGCCGAAAGAGGCATGCCGATCAGGATCCCATGCGGCAGACAGGCGGAGATCCACAGAAAAACACAAAGAAGACCAAGATACAGATAACCGATCTCAGGAACAAGAAGATGAAAGCATCCGACAAAAAGATGAAGCAGGGAGAAGGACGCAAGCAGCAGCAAGAAGAGAGCGGTGAATCGGTTTTGCCATTTCGTCACAGACATCTTACCTCCCCGGATGAGACCAGAAAGATGCAGCGGGCTAGCCGGGGATTGATGCTGCGCGGTTCCTGCATGGGAATGGATAAGATCTCGGCCAGAGCGTTCATTCTGTCTGAATCTTCTTCCACTGTGTGTAAAACAGAAGAAACGATCACATGGGGAACGCCATATTCCAGCAGCTGCCCGGACAGCCAGGAAAGGACTTCCAGCCCGCGATCATTTTCACCAACACGGGACAGCACCACATATACGGTGTCATTCTCAGGAATCAACGGTTCACGGACGATCGTTGTATCGGTTTTGGAAGAGAGCTTCCAGTGGATGCTGTTGATCGGATCGCCGGAACGGTATTCCCGCAGATCATGCTCTTCTGAAAAACCGCCGCCGTATTTCGGAACGAATACGGACGGGCTTTTCAGCACAGATTCTATCTGCGGCGGGTTGCTGCATACTACGGGAATCGGCATAACAACACAGCGAAAAGAGGAATCGAACGTCTTCCTGATGCAGAAAAGACCGAGAAGGTCATAACAGGTAACAGATGCGATACGGCAGCGGAGCTCGCCGCACAGTTCGGTCGGGATGGAAACAGAAAACACATCATCTGTTATCTGGCGATACGTGTATTTGCGGGTATAGTGTTCCCCGTTAAAAATATTATAGATCTCAAAACGAATGCTGACCTTCTGGACAGGCAGTCTTCGCCTGCTGTTGAACTGGAGAAGAAAATCTGCCTCCGAATGACAGGCCACACGTTCAGGCGCGGAGAGCGATATGTTTACAGATAACAGAGACGGCAGGGAAAGGAAAAAAAGAAACAGCGGTGCAGAAACAACGATCCAAAACAGATAGGGGCCAAACCAGCCGATATAAAACGTACGAAAGATCCATGCAAGCGCACAGATAATGCAGTAGATCAGGATCCGGAGAACGATCATCAGCGAATACCCGGCGCCTTGACAGAGGCAAATATATTTGAAAGGACATCTGCCTTTGCCGCTTCATCCGGAGTATCCTGCGTCCAGATCAGGCGGTGCAGGATACAGTCACTGTAAATAAAGCGGATGTCTTTCGGCAGCACATAATCGCGCCCCTGGATCCAGGCAGTTGCTTTGGCAAGTGAACTTAAGGCAAGGGAAGCACGCGGACTTGCGCCCTGCAGGATCTGCGGATGACTGCGCGTTGCTTCGCAAAGGCTGACGATGTAGTCGAGCAAATCGTCACTGATATATACCTGCGCTGATTCCTTCCTGATCCGGAGCATGTCTTCCCGGGAAACGACCTGCGAGACCGATTCCAGATTGATTCCTTTTTGCTTTCTGCGAATCATCTCGATCTCGTCCTTGTGAGAGGGATAACCCATGGAAAGACGGATCATAAACCGGTCCATCTGGGAATCCGGAAGCATCTGCGTTCCTTTAGCGCCGGTAGGATTCTGTGTGGCAATAACGATAAATGGCTGCGGAATCGGATACGTGTGATTATCTACCGTGACTACACCTTCTTCCATCGCCTGAAGCAAGGCAGACTGTGTCCTTGATGTGGCACGGTTCAACTCATCGGCAAGAAAAAGATTGCAGAGAACGGCGCCTTTCTGATAATTCATCTGTCCAGTTTCTTTGTCATAGATAGAAAAACCGGTGATATCGGAAGGGAGAACGTCGGGCGTGAACTGAACACGGTTGTATTCCAGACCGAGCGCTTTGGACATGGCAACTGCCATGGTGGTTTTTCCGACTCCGGGTATATCTTCCATAAGGATGTGTCCGCCGGCAATGATCGCAAGCAGGATCTTGACCATGGACTCATCCTTGCCGATGATTACTTTGCTGACTTCGTGTATGATCGATTTTGCGTTTCCGATAGAGGTTATGGAATTCATGAAAAGCTCCTATGATGTGTACTGCGGAGACACTCGTAAAAAATAATATTGATTTTACCATATTTCGGTATCCAGCACAAGCATGTTTCCGCTTATAAGCCCGGATTAAAAGCCGGATAGAAGGCTGATGGGAAAGAAAAGATTGATTTTTCCCTGTCATTATTTTATTATAATATCATTAGTTTATCATGTTTTAGATTATCCTATTTCTATTCAGAGAAAATGAAAGGAGCATCATTATGGGTTTAATTGCCGCAGCACTTGGTTCGGCAGGCAGCGTTTTAGCCGATCAGTATAAAGAGTTCTTTTATTGTAATTCCCTGTCCAACGAAACTCTTGCCGTAAAAGGCAGAAAAAAGTCAACAGCGTGGGGATCCAACTACGGAACTGATAACATCATTACTTCCGGGTCTTTGGTTACTGTTGCCGACGGGCAATGCATGCTGATCGTGGATCAGGGAAGGATCGTTGATGTCTGCGCGGAACCCGGCGCTTATCAATACGACGCATCGACCGAGCCATCTGTTTTTTCAGGCAGTCTCGGTGACAGCATCATGGAAGTATTTAAGGTTCTGTGTAAACGCTTTACCTACGGCGGAGAAGCGCCGAAGGATCAGAGGATCTATTATTTCAACACAAAGGAGATCGTCGGGAATAAATACGGAACACCGACAAAGATCCCCTTCCGTGTCGTTGACAGAAATATCGGTCTCGATATGGACATCTCCATCAGCTGCTTCGGAGAATACAGTTTTCGCCTGAGCAATCCGCTGCTGTTCTATACCAATGTCTGCGGAAACATTACGAGCGACTATACGGTCTCACAGCTTCAGAGCCAGATGCGAACAGAGCTGCTTACCGCGCTGCAGCCGGCTTTTGCCCGCATTTCTGAGCTTGGGATCCGGTATTCTTCATTGCCCGGGCATACGCCAGAACTGGCGGACGCGCTGAACGCGGAACTGAGCCCGAAATGGAGAGATTTCCGCGGCATCGAGATCGTTTCTATCGGCGTTTCCAGCGTGAAAGCCAATGAAGAAGACGAAAAGGTGATCAAGGAACTCCAGAGAAATGCCGCTTTCAAAAATCCCGCGATGGCAGCGGCGCATCTTGTCGGAGCGCAGGCTTCAGCCATGCAGGCTGCCGCATCAAACGAAGGTACAGGTGCGGCAATGGGTTTCGTTGGAATGAATATGGCGGCATCATCCGGCGGCATTCAGGCGCAGGCATTGTATGAACTTGCCAAAGAACAGAACGAGCAAAACAAAGAACCATCTGACGATTCGTGGATATGCCCCGCCTGCGGAAAAAGTGCTTCCGGCAACTTCTGTCGGGAATGCGGAACAAAAAAAACGGATCCGGTTATCACTGTCGGATGGGAATGCCCGAACTGCGGAACGGTGAATAAAGGAAAATTCTGCTCGGAATGCGGATGCAAAAAACCGCAGGGTGCGCCCTTATATCGCTGTGACAAGTGCGGATGGGAACCTGAAGATCCGGTCAATCCCCCAAGGTTCTGTCCGGAGTGCGGGGATCCATTTGACGAAAGTGACAGAGTAAACTGATCAGATCGGGAAGGAGGAGAAGCGTGTTCTATAAAAAATGGATATCACTTACGGTATGCGTTCTTGCGCTTCTCCTTCTCGCCGGTTGTGGAAGGAATGCGAAGGCAACAGGAATCGAAGGCGTCTATGAGCTTAGCCGGATAGAAGAACAGGAAATGGCGCTTCCGGTCTCTCTGACAGAAGAAAATACTGTTTTCCTTGAGATCTGTGAAGGGGGAACAGGTGTCCTGCATCTGCGGGAATCGAAAGGGAACTTTCGCTGGTCATTTTCAGAAGGAACGGTAACAATAAAGGCAGCAGACTGGGAAGCGACTGGCACTGTGGATGACGGAACACTGCTTCTGACTTTTCCGTCCGGGGCAAACGCGCTGTTTGCTCTCTCTTCCGATACAGACGCAACGGAAATCGATGGATCTGAAATCGATCTGAATGACAGCGGATTCCCCGGTAACTGGTACGGCTGGCTGAAAATCGACGCGGAAGAGGGAAGTTTTCCGAAAAGCTGGTATGACTGCTGCGCAAAAGTGACCGCTCTTGAGGGCAATTCCTTTCAAATCATCCTTTGGGACGAAGACGGCAGTCTGCAAGATCCTCTGGGCGAAGTAACCATGAACCTTCAGCCGGATGGCAATGCCGTTTCAGAAAACGGTTATTTTTGCTATGCGGATATTCTGAAAAATGAATGGCAGCTCTCACGCCCGGATTCCTTCTCCCCGTCAGCGCTTCAGATCTCCAATTGTACACATGACGCAGGGGGAGAAGTATTTTCCTACAGCTTTACGCTGCATCCCTGGGGAACGGTATGGGACGGCGAAACGAACGAAACCGCTTTTTTGCCGTTTTATTATTGCGACTGGTATCTGCCGCTGATCGAAGAAAAGGCTGAAATGCCGGATCAGATTCCCTGGGAGACGCTGGAAGAGCTCCGTGCATCAGATGACGCCGGAGAATGACCACTGCAGGCTGATGTAATTTGTCGGTTCCCGTTTAATAAAGGAAAGAATATCTTATAATACATTAATCACAAAACACGGACGGAAGAAAACCATCCGTGTTTGCACTTTATTAGCAGTTGAAATCAAGGAGCGGATTTGATAAAATAAATAAATCTGGGAGGTGGTAACATCAGCAAATGGCAATCGATTCTGAATGGGTTTGATTTCAGTTATCTTCTTCAGCTGCTGCTTGGTGTGTTCCCGGCTCTGATCTGTATTACGATCCATGAATTCTGCCATGGACTGATGGCCTTATTTCTTGGTGATGATACAGCAAAAAGAAAAGGAAGGCTGTCTCTGAACCCGATTCGTCATCTGGACCCGGTCGGGTTTCTTATGCTGGTCGTTTTTCATTTCGGATGGGCAAAACCGGTCCCTGTCAACATGATGAATTTTAAACATCCGAAACGGGGTATGGCGTTGACCGCTCTGGCAGGCCCTGCCAGCAATTGTATTCTTACTCTGGTGCTTCTTTTCCTTTATGGCATGACGTATCGACCGCTGCATGCCGGCGTTTTTGGGAGATATGTTCTTGAGGTGATACAGCTCTCTTCTTACATGAGCCTTGGCCTTGCTGTTTTTAATATGCTTCCGATCCCTCCGCTTGACGGATCAAAGATCCTGTTTTCCATTATTCGGGACGAGCAGTATATGAAGCTGATGTTTTTTGAACGTTATGGCTCCGTGCTCCTGCTGGTGTTGGCGTTTACCGGCATTCTTGGAAAACCCCTCGGTTCCCTGATCAGCAGGATCTATGATGCGTTGTTCATTGTAGCGCAGACAGCGTATCGGCTGTTTACATAGGTGTTTTATATGGAGATTCCCAGCTATCATATTGACGCTATCGTTAGAGAAAAAAATGAATACCTGGACTTTGAAGGCCCGCTCAGCCTGATCCTTCTGCTGCTGCAGAAGAACAAGATAGAAATACGGGATCTTAACATTTCAGATCTGACGGATCAGTATATGGCATGGCTGAATGAAATGCAGGAGATGGACCTTGAGATAGCAAGCGAGTTTGTGCAGATGGCATCCCATCTTCTGTATTTGAAGTCCCGTACGCTTCTGACGGTGGAAGAAGAAGTTTCCGAACTTGAAATACTGATGCAGTCACTGGAGCAGATGCAGTTCAAAGATCAGTTTGCCGCGCTGCTCACGGTAGTTCCCCGGCTGAAAACAGCTTCCGAAAAAGGACTTCTGTATTATTCCAGGAGTCAGGAGCCGATCCGGAATCCAAACAGGGAGTATGAATACAGGCATGATCCGGTCGATCTGCTTAAGGCTATGCTGTCCGTCTGGTCAAAGGGCGGAACGATTACCTCCGAGCAGGAAGCACAGCTATATTCTTCTGTTCCGAAGCACATCGTATACAGTGTCCGGGAAAAGGGAAGGGAGATCATATATGCTCTGCGTACCGGAAAGAAGACGCTTTCCAGTTTTTATGGGCAGTGCAGGACCGGCTCGGAGATCGTTGCTACCTTTCTTGCCGTTTTGGAATTGTGCAGCAGCGGCAGTGTTCTGCTGAGCCGTGAAGAAAGCGTTGTCTATGTCTCTGTTGTTGGTGACGCGATAGAAAACGCACTGGACAGAATAGAGGATGAAATATGACAGATCTTGTTTCTGCGCTGGAGGCGGTGCTGTTCGCTTCCGGAGACAGCATTCCCGTGGAACGCCTCTCTCTGATTTTCGGAGTTGAGGAAAGTACTATCTATCAGGCCGGCGCTGAGCTGGCAGAACGTTACAGAAAGAATGACAGCGGCATTTGTGTTTTGAGACTGGACAATAAGCTGCAGATGTGTTCCGAACCGCGCTATGCGCCGTATATCATCAAAACCTTGGAGCAGAGAAAACCGCCCATGCTTTCACAGGCCGCGCTGGAAACGCTGAGCATTGTTGCGTATTATCAGCCTGTTACCCGTTCCTATATTGAAAAAATGCGCGGTGTTGACAGTTCCTATTCTGTCGGTATGCTTCTGGAAAGAGGGCTCATTGAAGTGTGCGGGAAGCTGGAAGCACCGGGAAGACCCAGCCTGTTTCGGACAACAGATGTTTTCCTGAGAACGGTCGGCATTCAGTCTCTATCCGAACTGCCGCCTTTGCCGGAGGTTCGGGGAAGTGAAGGCACGCTGCAGCTTCAAAAAGCGATCGAAAAACTTCAGCAGGATAAAGCAGGAGAGCAGATAACAATTGAACAGGTACTGAGTTCAGCGGAAGAAGGGGAATGATATGGTTGTTCTTATCATATTGGGGATTCTTTTTCTGATACTTTTTCTCATCATGATGATCTCGATCGGAATTGATCTGCGTTTCGAGGACGGAGTCATCCGGTTATCGGCAAAAGTATCACGTTTTCGGCTGCAGCTTCTGCCGAAGAAAAAGAAAGAGAAAACAGAAGAGAAACCTGAGAAAAAATCTGAGAAAAAACAGGAAAAAAAGAAACCGGAAAAGGAAAAGAGGCCAAAAAAAGAAAAGAAGAGCACGATTCATCTAGACCTTTATGAGATCCTTGATCTGCTGGGAGTTGTTTTTCGCGGTGTCGGGAAATTCTGCAGAAAATGGAAAGTTGAAAGATTTATCCTTCACTGGATCGCTGCCGGATTCGATCCCTACACGCTTGCGAAGATCTTCATATATGTGAATGACGCGCTCTCGCAGCTGGCCCCTGTTTGTGACAATCGTTTTCATGTGAAAGACTGCAGCGTCTGGACCGATATTGATTTCACACGGGACGATATGTTTTTTGAATTTGGACTGACAACGACGATCAGGATCGGGCAGATCGTAGGCGTTGGTTTGTATATTGCCTTTGGCGCTCTGAAAATACTGCTGAAGAGCAAAAAGAGAAATAAAAAGGAAGCTAAAGAAGCGCAAAAAATGCTGGAACAGATCGAATCTGCGGCATAAGTAAATACGGTCAGTGTTTTAACAGAGATATTTTTACAGATAGACAGAAAGGAAAAAGAACTATGGAAACAAATCCTATCGGCAGCATCATGCAGACAACAATGGACAATGTTAAAAACATGCTGAAGGTCGATACCGTTGTCGGTGAACCTATCTTCACACCGGATGGCATTACGCTTGTTCCGATCTCACGGATCAGTGTTGGTTTTGGTGGAGGCGGTGTTGAATTCACCTCCAGAAAAGTTGGGGGAGACAGACCCTACGGCGGCGGAAACGCGACCGGAGTCAAAATCGAACCGATCGGATTTCTTGTGATAAAGGAAGGCGTAGTTCGCATGATCAATGTAACGCCGCCCGCCTCAAACACGGTCGATCGTATCCTGGATCTTGTACCGCAGGTGATGGACAAGGTCGACAACTTTATTGAGAAACAGAAAAACGCAACCTGATTCACATGGCGGAAAGACTCCAGAAACTGATCTCCGCTGCAGGACTAATGTCAAGACGGGCTGCTGAAAACGCAATTCGCCAGGGACGTGTTACTGTGAATGGCAGAACCGCTGTTCTGGGCGACTGCGCCGGACCCGATGACTGTGTCCAGCTGGATGGCATGCTTGTTGAAAAATCGACACAGATGTACTATCTCGCTGTGAATAAACCGTGCGGATATGTAACGACCATGAAAGATGAAAAGGGCAGAAAGACAGTCTGTGATCTTGTACGGGAAGTTCCGGCAAGAGTATATCCGGTCGGACGTCTGGATCTGAACTCGGAAGGACTCCTCATTATGACGAATGATGGTGAGTTTGCCGAGCTGTTGGCGCACCCGGCCGGAGGCTTCCGGAAAACATATCTGGTCACAGTCACAGGGAATGATCTGGAGGACTCTGTTCAAAGACTGAAACTGCCGTTTACGATAGACGGCTCTGAGGTGCAGGCAACAGATGTAATCATGCTTCGGAAAGATAATAAGGAAGCAGTACTGTCCGTTACGATCCGGGAAGGAAAAAACCGTCAGATCCGAAAAATGTGTGAAATGGCGTCACTTACAGTAAAGAGATTGAAGAGAATTCAGGAAGGGCCTGTTCTGCTCGGAGATCTTCCAAGCGGGTGCTATCGCCACTTAACGGAAGAAGAGGTCAACTTCGTCTATGGAAGGTAGACAGATAACTGCGCATACTGTCGTCATAGGCGGCGGAGCGTCCGGGCTGATGTGTGCCTGGTTTGCCGCGCAGGGCGGCAACAGCGTTGTTCTCCTGGAGAAAAATGAAAAACTGGGCAGGAAGCTGAAAATAACAGGAAAAGGCCGATGCAACGTGACAAACGCCTGTGATACAGCTTCCTTTATGCGGAATATCTGTCATAACGGGAGATTTCTTTACAGCGCAGTATCATCCTTTTCGCCAACTGATACGATAGCTTTTTTTGAGGATCATGGACTTCCGCTTAAAGTGGAACGCGGCAATCGTGTCTTTCCGCAGTCCGATAACGCAAACGACGTTGTCGCGCTTTTGATCCGGCTGTGCGAGGAGGCAGAAGTGACCGTACTGCATGGATCAGCTGTATCGATCCAGACGGAAAATGACCGGGTAACCGGAGTAATGACCGACCGCGGCTTGATAATCTGCAATTCCTGCGTGATCTGTACCGGAGGATTATCCTATCCGTTGACAGGATCTACCGGAGACGGATACCGCTTTGCCGAACAGCTCGGCCATACGCTTGTGAAAATGCAGCCGGCGCTGGTTCCGCTGGAAAGTGATGATCCCTGCTGCCAGAGGCTGCAGGGGCTGTCACTTAGAAATGTCGTTCTCCGGGTGTTCAGTGAGGATACGGTTCGTTTTCAGGAACAGGGTGAACTGATGTTTGCTCATTTCGGGATCTCAGGGCCGATCGTGCTCTCGGCTTCTTCCCATCTGCTTGAGTCTGATTTTACCGCCTGCAGGGCGGAGATCGATCTGAAACCGGCGTTGGATCACAAGACACTGGATCAGCGTATACAGCGTGATTTTTTGCAGTATAAAAACAAAGATTTGAAAAACGCGCTGGTCGACCTTCTCCCGAAGGCTATGATACCGGAAATAATCCGCTGCTCCGGCGTGCCTGAGAACCAGAAGATAAACAGTCTTACCAAATCACAGAGAACGGATATTGTCGGTGCCATCAAGGCGTTTCCCATAAGCCTGAAAGGGAAGCGCCCCTTTGATGAGGCCATCATTACGGCAGGAGGAATCCATGTACGGGAAGTAAACCCGCATACGATGGAGTCACGTCTGATCAGAGGTCTTTACTTTGCCGGTGAAGTATTGGATCTGGATGCCCTGACCGGAGGATATAATTTGCAGATCGCCTGGTCAACCGGAAGACTGGCCGGGATATCTGCAGGGAGGAAAAAAGATGAGTAAAACATATTCCATAGCGATCGACGGACCGTCTGCTGCCGGAAAAAGCAGCCTTGCCAAACGTTGTGCCGCCGCTTTCGGTTTTATTTATGTGGATACCGGCGCCATCTATCGTACCGTTGGACTGGCTGCCTTGCAAAACGATATTGACAGAAAGGATACGGCTGAAATAGAGAAACTGCTTCCGACACTTTCTGTTGAGATCGCATATAATGATAAGGGCGAACAGAGAATGATCCTGAACGGCAGCGATGTATCCCATGAGATCCGGCTGCCGGAGATCTCCATTTGTGCGTCAGATGTATCATCGCTTCCTTCCGTCAGAAAATATCTGCTGGACATGCAGAGAAGTTTTGCTGAAAAATATAATGTTATCATGGACGGCAGGGACATCGGAACAGTCGTCCTTCCGAACGCGGATCTGAAAGTCTTTTTGACTGCCAGCGCAGAGGCGAGAGCCATGCGCCGGTGGAAAGAACTGCAGGAAAAGGGAATCGTATCGGATTTTGACGATGTCCTGAAAGATATTCAGTATCGCGATCATCAGGACAGCAGCCGTGCCTCCGCGCCGCTGAAGCAGGCAGAAGATGCCATATTGCTGGATACGACAGACCTTACTTTTGATGAGAGCTTTGCTGCGCTCAGCCAGATCATTATAGAAAAACTCTGTCTGTCAGCGGTGTGATCCTGCGTATGAAAGAACTGATCGTAGCCAAAAGCGCCGGATTTTGCTTTGGCGTAAGCCGCTCGGTAAATATGGCCGAGGAACTCCTGCGGGAGAAACAGACCTGCAAATGTCTTGGTATGCTGATCCATAACGAGGATGAAGTGAATCGTCTGACCATGCTTGGACTGAAAACGATCCAGTCTCCCGATGAAGCAGAGGAAGGGGACGATGTTCTGATCCGGGCACACGGCACTTCTCCCGAAACGATAAACGCGCTTGCGGAAAGAGGCGCACATATTCACGATGCGACGTGCCCGAAAGTAAAACTGATCCATAAGATCGTTGAGAAAGATTCGGAAAACGGGTATTTTATTCTGATCATCGGTATGCACGATCATCCGGAAGTAGAAGCTATCCGGATGCGATGCAGACAGTATGCCGTCATTGAGAACGAAGCCGAGTGCAGAGCATTCTTTGAAAAGTCAGATTTTTCCGGCAGTGATAAATTCAGCGTTGTGGCGCAGACGACACAGACACGAGAAAACTATGAAAAATGCTGCTCGGTGATAAAAAAAAGATGTACAAATCTGAAAATATCTGATACAATATGCTTTGCTACGTCTACGCGGCAGGAAGAAGCAGCAGATCTGTCCGGCAGATGCGACGCCATGGTTGTGATTGGCGGGAGGCACAGTGCAAACAGCCTGCATCTGGCAGAGATCTGCCGTGAGAGCTGTGAGAATGTTCAGTTTATTGAGAATACAGATGAACTGGACGTATCCGATTTGAAAGCATTCCGGCGAGTTGGGCTCACAGCAGGGGCTTCTACTCCTGCGTGGATTATTAAGGAGGTAAGTAACAAAATGAGTGACGAGATGAAAAAGGAACAATCCGTAATTGAAAAGGAACCGTCTTTTGACGAATTGTTAGAGGAAACTCTGAAAACTATATATAACGGAGATAAAGTAACAGGGACTGTTGTTGCCATCACCGGCACGGAGATCAGTGTTGACCTTGGCGCCAAGTATTCAGGATTCATTCCGACAACGGAATTTACAGATGACGGTGTAAAAGTTGAGGATGTTGTTAAAGTAGGGGATACGATCGAAGCTATCGTCGTACGCGTAAATGATATCGAAGGAACTGCGATGCTTTCGAAAAAGCGTCTGGATGCCTCCAAGAGCTGGCTTGCGGTAGAGGAAGCTGCAGAGAGCAATGCCGTTCTGGAGGGCGTTGTGACGGAAGAGAATAAAGGCGGCATCGTTGTCAATGTCAATGGCGTACGCGTGTTTGTTCCTGCCTCCCAGACAGATCTGCCCAGAGATGCCGAGCTTGCTCAGCTGCTGAAGCAGAAAGTCCGCCTTCGCATTACTGAAGTCAATAAAGCCAGAAAACGTGTGGTCGGATCGATCCGCAAAGTAGCTCAGGCAGAGCGCAGGGAACGGATTGAGAAGATCTGGGATGAGATCGAAGAAGGAAAGAAGTACCAGGGCGTTGTAAAGTCACTGACCAGCTATGGCGCGTTCGTTGATATCGGCGGCATCGATGGTATGGTGCATGTTTCCGAACTTTCCTGGGGCAGGATTCGTCAGCCGTCTGAGGTCGTTTCTGTGGGTGACCCCGTTGAAGTTTATGTGATCAGCTTTGATAAGGAAAAACGCAAGATCTCTCTCGGCTATAAAGATCCCAATGCCAATCCCTGGACGCTGTTTACTAACCGGTATCAGGTCGGAGATGTAGCGCAGGTAACGATCGTAAAGCTGATGAGTTTCGGTGCTTTTGCCGAGATCCTTCCCGGTGTTGACGGCCTGATCCATATCAGCCAGATCGCCAACCGCCGCATTGAGAAGCCGGACGATGTATTAAAAGTCGGTGATGTGGTGGATGCCAAGATCACGGCGATCGACGAGGAGAAACACAAAGTTTCACTTTCGATTCGTGCTCTGCTTGCGCCTGCCGCACCTGTCGAAGAAGTGAATGCTCAGGAGGAGGCTCCTGCTGAAACTGAGACGGCAGAAGATACGCTCGTCTATGAGGTCTCCGCAGAGGGCGAAGCGACCGGCAGCATCCCCGAGGAAGTAACAGAAGAATAATCAGCTGATAGTGAGAAAACTCCCTTTCCGTAACGGCAGTTTCCGTACTGCCGTATTGGAAGAGGGAGTTTTTCTCGTTATCTGTATCCGAATCAGAAAACACTATAGGATCATTTGCTCGATCCACGAGAGAATGTCATTTTCAACATCCACCCGGTTTAGCTCATGGAGCATTTCATGCCGTCCGCCAGGATACAGGCGAAGCGTCACGTTGTGCATGCCGGCACGGCAGAAAGCATCGTAGGCACGGGAGACTCCTTTGCCGTATTCGCCGACAGGGTCCTCTTTTCCGGAAAGAAACAGGATCGGCGTTTCTCTGTTCATTTTTTTGATCTGATCCGGATCTGTAATAAGAGTAAGGCCGTGAAGAAGAGAGAGGAATAAATCTTTTTTCGGAAAGAAGGCACATTTTTCATCCGCCAGGAATGCTTCTACCTGTTCGGGATCTCGCGTGATCCAGTCATACTCCGTACGGGGGTTATCAATCCTTTCCGAATACTTTTTCAAGGCATTTTTGTAAAGAGCGTGTTCATCCAGGTCATTTTTATTCATCCGTTCCAGAACAGTTTCCGCAGCAGTCCCACCGTGAAGCAGTGCGGATGAAGGATGTGCCGTTCCGCTGAGGATCGCGCCCGAACAGAAATCCGCATCGTTGATAAGGCAGGTCCGAACGATAAAGCTGCCCATACTGTGCCCAAGAACGATATACGGGAGTTCGGGATACTGTTCTTTCAATATCGTCCGGAATTTAAGCGTATCCTGTACAACGTGATCCCACCCGTCATGATCGGCAAAAGACCCGAGTTCCGTGCTGTCGCTTACAGAGGATCCATGCCCAAGGTGATCGTTTCCGGCTGTGACAAAGCCTTTACCTGCCAGAAACTGCATGAAATCAGCGTAACGCCCTGTATGCTCGGCAAGACCATGAACCAGATGCACGACGCCGCGCGGAGATCCCTCCGGTTTGCAGATCGCTGCGTGGAGTTCGTTCTTTCCTGTAGAGGAAGCATACGTGAAGTCAAAAAATGGCATGGAAATATCTCCCACCTTGTGCTATAGTATTGCCAATATTGTACAAATGAAAAGGCTTTTCGTCAAGACAATACAGGAGTGAGGCCGGATGAAAGTATATATCAAATATTTCAGCGATGAAATCAGTAAAATTGAAAAAATGGAAAAAGGGGATTGGATCGACCTTCGCTCTGCCGTCAATCTTTCTCTGAAGGCGGGAGAGTTTGCCTATGTCAGTCTGGGGATCGGGATGATCCTTCCGGAAGGATATGAGGCACATCTCGCGCCGCGAAGCAGCACTTTCAAAAATTTCGGTATTCTTGTTCCAAACTCACCGGGAGTCATCGACAATTCATACTGCGGAGAGAATGATGAATGGAAGCTGCCGGTCCTTGCTATGCGGGATACCGAGATCCTTGTCAATGACCGGATCTGTCAGTTCCGGCTGGTAGAAAAGCAGCCGGCTTTCGTACTGGAAGAAACTGCGCATCTGTCAGATGACAGCAGAGGAGGATTTGGCTCAACTGGCAGGAACTGAATAAAAAAGCCGTTTCCGAAGAAACGGCATAGAATGACCTTCTGCTTTCAGCTTACAATATCGCGTGTGTCGCGGGCGATGACCAGCTCTTCGTTTGTGGGGATAACAAAAACCTTTACCGGTGAATCCGGAGTAGAGATCATAATGTCTTCACCGCGAACAGAATTTGCTTCGTTATCGACAGTAACACCGAGATATCCAAAATAATCGCAGATGGCCGCACGTGTGGCTTTGCTGTTTTCGCCAACGCCGGCTGTGAAAACGATTGCATCGACGCCGTTCATGGCGGCAACATAAGAGCCTGCAACTTTGGCAACCCAGTAATGGAACATATCCAGCGCCAGCTTTGCTCTTTCATTTCCGGCTGACGCGGCAGAGTCCAGATCACGAAAATCGGAAGAGACGCCGGAAATGCCGAGAACGCCGGACTTTTTATTCAGGATATTCAGCATTTCATCAATGGAATAATGATGCTTGTTCATCAGGAACTGGATAACGCCGGCATCAAGATCTCCGCATCTCGTGCCCATGGGAAGGCCGACCAGCGGCGTGAATCCCATAGAGGTATCAACACATTTTCCCCCGTCAATGGCGGCGATGGAGGATCCGTTTCCCATATGGCAGGAGATGATCTTCAGTTCTTCAATCGGTTTCCCTATGAGTTCCGCACAGCGGGAAGAAACGTAACGATGAGAGGTACCATGGAAACCATACCTTCTCACACCGTCATTTTCATAGTATTCATAGGGAACAGCGTACATAAATGCTTTGCCGGGCATCGTCTGATGGAAGGCGGTATCGAACACGGCGACCATGGGAACATCGCCCATAACATCGCGGCAGGCGTTGATGCCTGTAATATTGGCCGGATTGTGAAGCGGAGCAAACGGCGTGCATTCTTTGATGGCATCCATGACGGCATCGTCGATCAATACGGAATTGGCAAATTTCTCACCGCCGTGAACGACACGATGTCCGACAGCGTCGATCTCCTGCATGGAGCTGACAACGCCGTATTCTTCACTGGTAAGCTTGTCAATAACGGCGGCAATTGCTTCTGAATGAGAAGGAAGAGGAAGATCCTCATTGAATACAGGCTTTCCGTTCGTCAGGGGGCTGTGCTTCAGATGACCGCCTATGCCAATACGTTCACAAAGGCCTTTCGCCATGACGGTTTCTGTCTCCATATCGATAAGCTGATATTTCAGGGATGAGCTTCCTGCGTTGATCACTAGAATTTTCATGAAAAAGAGATCCTTTCTTTATGAATTAATAACATAAATATTCTACTTACTCTTAAAGTAAAACGCAAGTGTTTTTTAGGAGATTTCGATGAAGATCATCGGCATAGTTGCAGAGTATAATCCATTTCACAAAGGCCATGCATATCATATAGAGCAAACACGGAAAACTGCGGGTGAAGACTGTGGAATCGTTGCCGTAATGAGTGGGGATTTTGTTCAGCGCGGAGAGGCGGCTGTTTTTTCCAAGTATGTCCGGGCAGAGGCGGCCTGTCGATGTGGCGCTGATCTTGTGGTGGAGCTGCCGGCCCGATGGGCATTGCAGTCTGCAGAAAGATATGCCGAAGACGCGGTTTCTCTTCTGTACAGAATAGGAGCAGATACACTTTCCTTTGGCTGTGAAGAGAACAGCCTGAAAACGATCGGAGATCTGGCAAAATTGTTTTTGCAGGAAGATTTTAATTCTATCGTTGACAGAAAATGGAAAGAGTATCCCAATCTGAACTACGCAGCGGCAAGACAGCTGGCAGCAGAAGAAACACTGCAGAGAGAGCTTTCCTGCCTGAAAAAACCAAATTCCATTCTGGCTGTCGAGTATCTCAAAACAATAAAAAAGAATCACTACAGAATGGAGCCTATACTTATCCCGAGAAAAGGAGCTTTCCATGATTCTCCCGAAGAAGACCTGTATATGTCGGCTTCCGCGATCCGAAAAAAGATCGAAAACCGGGAATCCTTTTCAGATGCGGTGCCGGAAAACCTGAATGATATCTATCTGAAAGAAATAGAGGAAGAAAGAGTTGTGGCAGATCAGGACGTATACGATTCGGCACTCCTTTCCCGTCTGCAGATAATGGACAGCGCCGCTTTCATGGATATTCCTGATGTTTCTGAAGATCTGGCAAATCGGTTCGGCACGTTGTTGAAAACATGCAGAACGTATCATGATCTTTGGCATCAGGTCTGCTGCAGGAGGTATCCGGAAGCGCGAATCAGAAGGATCGGGATCAATGCCGCACTGGGCTTCCATCGACTGCCCGCAGATACAGGAGTTCCATACGCCAGGATCCTGGCATTTACCGAAACAGGAAGAAAGATCCTGAAAGAGAGAAAATGCCGTTCAACAATTCCTTTGCTGGTAAATCCGGGATCAGTAAAATTATTGGGTGGAGATATACAGATCTTCTTTGAAGAGAACAGCCGTGCACATGATTTTTACGGATTTGGCATTCCGGCTGACGCGAGAGCATATCCGGGAGAAGACTGGCGACGGACAACAGAATATATAAAAGAAGATCGCTGATGATCGATCAAAACAGGAGGGATAAATATGATTATCGCATTGGGAAGACAGCATGGCTCCAACGGCCATCTGATCGCGCATGAACTGGCGGAACGCCTGAATTATCGCTGTTTCGACAAAGAGATCGTTGATAAAGCGGCAGAGGACTCGGAATTCAGCAGGGAAATATTTAACAGTTTTGATGAAAAAAGAGTGTCGCCATATGTGATGCCCACGCCTCATTATGCCACGATGGGAGAAACATTTCGTCTGAATATGCAGGTCGCGGCTGCACAGTTTGAAGCGATCCGAAAGTTGGCGGAAGAAGGAAACTGTGTTTTTGTCGGGCGCTGTGCGGATTACGTTCTGAGACAGAGAAAGGACCTGATCCGTGTTTTTATCATGGCTGATGATGATTACCGGGCAGAAACAATGATGGCCAGAAATGGTATTTCCAGGGAACAGGCCATAAAACTGATTCGCCAGGTCGATAAAGACAGAGCCAGTTATTACAAGTACTATACGGACCAGGTCTGGGGCGATCCGGGAAACTATGATTGCCTTCTTGACAGTTCCAAACTGACTGTAGACGGATGCGCAGATGTTTTGTTTGCATTAACAGAAGCCAGATCGCGCATGCTGTAATATGATCCCTTGCTTAGTATCTTGCCAGGTTGGTCCGATGTCTTGTTTTTCGGAACTGCATATGGTAAAATAACAAAACTGTTTTGTGATAAATCACTTCAGAGCACAGCTTCGAAAGGTAAAAAAGGAGGTGACAGCAATTACTTTTGGTAATGCTATTATTGCCGGATCGATCTTCGCGTTGACTGATTGGCTGGCTTTGTCAGGAACGGGTCATCTGGCGATCATCAGTGTCCTTTTTGACCTTCAGCTTCAACAGCAGCATCTGCTTTTAAAGGCCCTGATAGAACTGGCTGTAGTTCTTGCCGCGATTATTGCGTATCGAAAAGATGTTGCTGCCATGATACGTGATACGGTTGGATTGACCGGATACGGAAAAAAAGCCGGGAAGAAGAACGCCAGATTTCCGGAAGCCAGGACGTTGTTTATGCTCTCCATGTCAACACTTCCGCTGCTGTTTATGCTCCCTTTTCGGAACAGTTTTTTCTCTCTCTGGAATAACAGTGTTTTTGTAGGAATATCTTTTCTGCTGAACGGATGTATTCTGCTTGTATGTGAAAAAATGCTCCCCGGGAAGAAAGGACCGGGAGCCATGCTTATCTCAGACGCGTTGATTCTGGGAGTGTGCCAGTGCGTTGCGCTCATCCCGGGGATCTCCCGACTGGCTGTGTGCATGACGGCTTGTACGGCGGAGGGTTTTAATCGTCAGTTTTCCGTACGCTTTTCAATACTGATGGCAATTCCCGCTTTTTTCGGGTCGTTTGTTCTTTCTTTAGCTGATGCCGCTGTAGCGGGAATCGATTCGAGCCTGCTGCCTGTATATTTTGTCGGCATGATCGCTGCTTTTTTCATAAGCTTTCTTACCATATCTTTATTTCGCAGACTGATCGCCCACCGCGGCCTGGGACCGCTTTCATATTATTGCTTTGTTATTGGCATACTGACATTTATTCTTACTATGATTTTCTGAAAAGGGTTTCATGATGGCAAATTCCTCAACAAAGAAAAAAACCGCTTCCGGTGCGAAGAAAAGCGGTGTATCCGGAACGAAATCAAAATCCGCTTCTTCCGGAAGGAAATCAACGCGTGCAAAACAGCCGGAAAAACCGCAGTGGGAGGATACTGTTCGGCTGAACGGTAAACCTGTCGGCGGTGCTCTTTTCTGTATTCTGGCAGTTTGCGCGCTCATCAGCTATTTCAATACGGAAGGAAGCTTTGTTGCTTTCTTTTCCGATTGGCTGAAGGGAATGCTGGGATGGGGGTTTTACCTCGCGGCGCCGTCGTTCATTATAGCCGCTGTTCTTCTGTTTACAAGCAGAGAGAAACCTGTTGCAGGACGCGTGATCGCTGCTGTTCTTCTTCCGGTGTTTTTTGCCTCACTGGCAGAACTGCTGCTCAGCACAGGTGTAAAGCCGGGACTGACATTCATGGAGATCCTGGAATCACTGTTTGAGAATGGACGCGTTCTGGAATCCGGCGGTGTGATCGGCGGGCTTCTGGCATACTGGCTGAATCAGCTGCTCAGCATTTACGGCACACTTCCGATCCTCCTCGTGGCTTTCCTGTATT
>JAEEGI010006412.1_pt1 | contig 26586 bp, 25 predicted proteins | sample 8958751 | NCBI WGS metagenome assembly JAEEGI01 (sample SAMN16246545, study PRJNA631951) | gut metagenome | biome: gut microbiome; feature: rumen; material: KS-attached | host: Bos | place: Iran: Karaj | collected 2018-10 | reverse complement strand
ATTGCATCGGCCCGCTGTCGATGCTGGGGCCCGTCATCAGCGCGCTGGAGGGGGACCACACCTTCCTGTTCACCAATGCGACGCTCGACCTGGTCACGGCGACGATTTTCGGCTCGACCTACGGCATCGGCATGCTGCTGGCAGCGCCCGCCTTGTTCCTGTGGCAGGGCATGTTCTATAGTGTGGCGCTCATGTCGAGCACGGCCGTGAGCGAGGCGCTGATGGCCGAGCTGCTCATCGTGGGCGGCCTGATGATCACGGGCTCGGGACTGTCGCTGCTGCGCATCAAGGACTGCCATGTGCTCAACATGCTGCCCGCGCTGCTGGTGCCGCCGTTGTGGTTCCTGGCCATGTGGCTGATCCACTGATATGATGTGAGCCTGATTTTCATCAAGTTAGACGTTATAGACTCTGTAGAGACGCAAAATCTTGCTTCTCCATTCGTGAGGCTTTACAATTATGCCTGCCTGGAGACGCAAGATTTTGCGTCTCTACTTTATTGTGTAGGTCCGTTCTTCTAATATATCATCAATATTGATGTCATTATTCGGCTTTTTTGAGTACTTTTGTGGCCCAAACCATTACTATAGTCTAGACAAAGATGAACATTAAGCGCTTTTTATTGATAGCCATAGCTATGCTTGCTGGGCTGTATGTCCCTGTGTATGGGCAGATTGTAAACGCCGAGAAATCCAGCAAGCAAATTGCCGACAGCATCCGTGAGGAAATGGACAACCGTCCTTACTTCAGCCTGTTCAAGGACATCTATTTCGTGGGCGGAACAGTGCTGGGCGGCAAACCCACCGAGTATAACAGCGATGTCAAGTTCCAGATCAGTTTCCAGCAGCGCCTCACCAAGAGTGTACTGCCATGGAACACCTATCTGTACCTGTTCTACACGCAGAAGGCGATGTGGAACGTGTTTGAGCGTTCTCTGCCATTCCATGACCTGAATTTCAATCCCGGTATCGGCCTCTCGCGATATATCATCCTCAAGAATCAGCTGGTGGGCAAGGTCACCATGATGATTGAACACGAGTCTAACGGCCGCGATGGCACCGCCTCGCGCAGCTGGAACAAAATATCGTGGGCTGGTGAGGCCTATATCTCACCTATCCTGATGGCACACGCCAAATTCTGGATACCGATTATCGACGGCCAGTACAATAAGGATATCTTGAAATATATGGGTGTTTCCCAAGCCGGCTTCCAGGCCAAGAGCACTGACGACAAGTGGGTGCTCGACATGACGCTGGTTAAGCGCCAGGGCTGGAACCTGAACTTCAATACCATCGTGCAACTGGGCTACCGCATCAATCACAACTCCAACCAGTTCATCATGCTGCAGTACTACAACGGCTATGGCGAGAGCATGCTGGACTATAACCAGTATCACTCGCGCATCCGTTTCGGCTTGCTCATCAGGCCGAGGTTTTTCAGCGACTTCTAGAAAGAATAGGCTTTTTGGTGCTGTACCATAATTCGGTAATATAACCGTGCTAACGCACGGGAAATTAAACAAATTAATTTGAATAATTTTCCGCCTGCTGGGCGGTTATAATTCTAGCGTTTGAATTATGACACAACTTCCTTTAGGGGGCCTTGCGCTCCACAGACACACTGTCGATGACCACAATGCTGTCGTTGAGTTGATTGACGGCCGGGGTCTGCTTCGGGGCATAGGACTTTGGTTTGGTGGTAGTCCCCTGGCTTGTTGAAGTTGAAGTCGAGGATGAGGTTTGGCTTCCCTGATTGGTGTTAGGTTTGGGGTAATCAGGCTTTTTGACGGCTGGAGTCGCACACGATACCATGCCGATGGCCATCAGGCCCGTCGAGAACAGTATCAGCACAAAGTTTTTCAGTCTGGTTTTCATAGCTATATAGTGGTTTTTACTGTTTGTAATCGGCCGGAGTGAACTCCTTCAGCACATTACCGTTGATGTCATAGAGGGTGCCCACGTACACGTCATTGTTCTTGAATGTGCCGGTGAAGTAGGTGCCGTCTTGCCATACGTAGGTGCCCTGCTCGCGGGCATTGTTCTTGTAGGTGCCCATGAAGCGGTCGCCCTCGGCATGGTTGAGATAAGTGCACTGGCCCTCGAAGGTGCCGTGGACGAAGTCTCCTTCATAGCTGTCCCCCTGGTCAAACTTCGCCAGCCCCTGGCCATGCGGCTGACCCTCGTTATCGACTGGGCCGGTGTAATGGAACTCTCCCATCACCGGGTTGATGCAGATCGAGTCGGTGACCACTACAACGGAGTCCTGCTGGATTTTGTCATGCATGACGTAGAAAGAGCCTGCCAGCAGCAGGGCCGTGAGGCAGCAGATGGCGGCAATCATCCAGCGGTTGCGGTGTGATGACGTGCGTTGCACCGTCGGGCGGCTGTGAAGAAACGTCTTGAGCCGCCTGTAGAACTCGTCAAAGTAGTATTTGTTGTACTCGGGGCCGTTCTTGGTGACCACGCCCGCAATGTCTTTGGGCAGGTTGGAGGGAAAGCCTTTCACGCCGGTGAGCAGCACGGGAATGATGTTTTTGCCGCATTTCAATGCCTCGGCCAGCTCCATCCGCAGCCAGTCCTCGTTGGGATTGAAATCGGGGTCGAGCGTCCTGTCAAAGGTGTGTTTGTCCACAATCAGGATGAAGTCGGTGCACTTGTCGATGCGGCTGAGCAATGTGGCGTCAAAGTCCCCCTCCCGCAGGTTGTCGGTGTCAAAGCTGATGGTGTAACCGTCCTGCGTCAGCAAGTCATACAGGTGTTTGGCGGTCTCGAAGCCGCCGTCCCTGCGATAACTGATAAAAATGTCATACTTCTCCGTCATGCCACATTCAGTTATTTTGCGCAAAAATAGTGAAATAAATTGAAAGTGCGGTCATTTTTAAAGAAATAAAGAATAATCACGCCATTGTGGATATGGTAATGAAAAATATTACTATCTTTGCAACAAACTGAAATCAACAGCAAGAATTATGCAGTACTGGATTAACCATAACGGAGTGCAGTCGGGACCCGTTGACGTCGATGGCATCAAGGAAATGGGCTTGACGTCGGCAGCCTATGTGTGGCACGAGGGTCTGACAGACTGGGTGAAGATCACCCAACTGCCCGAATTGCAGGGCATGTATGAAATGCTGGAACCGGTTGCTGAACCGGCTGTGACGGGGCAACCCCTTGAGACACAGCCTGCCGCAACTCAGCCCGCTCCTGCCCAGCAGCCACAGATCAATTATCAGCAGCCGGCAACGACCGAGCCGTGCCCGCCCACCAATCTCGTTTGGGCGATTATCACGACCGTGCTGTGCTGCATCCCGTCGGGTATTGTGGCCATCTTCTACGCGCTCAAGGTCAGCAACAAATACCGCGAGGGTGATATCGAGGGCGCCAAGCGTGCCAGCGAGACGGGTGCCTGGTGGTGCATCGCCTCGATCATCCTGGGTATCATTGCCATGCCGTTGAGTTACCTCATGATGATGGCTGGAGCCTCTTAAAGGGGCCACATCGCTATGCGCCGCACGTTCGTTGTCCTGCTGGTGTTGGCCGCGCTGCTGGTGATTGGCGCGGTCTATTATGCGCTGGACCCGTCGGCATCGGGGTTGTTCCCCCGGTGTGTGTTCCTGTCGATGACAGGCTACAAGTGCCCGGGATGCGGCAGCCAGCGGGCGATTCATGCTTTGCTGCACGGCGATGTGATTGAGGCCTTCAAGTACAACGCGCTGCTGCTGGTGGCCGTTCCTTGGATTATCCTGTGCCTGTATGCCGAATCACGGCGGGTGCGCAACCCCCGCCTGTATGCCCGCCTCAACGCCCCGCTGCTCAACTGGCTCTTCCTGGCCATGGTGCTGATATGGTGGCTGCTGCGCAATATCTTCAACTGGTAATACAACTAGAAACTAGGGACTAGAAACTAAAAACTAGAAATGAAACAATATCTTGATCTGGTGCGCCATGTGATGGAGCATGGCGTGGACAAGGAAGACCGCACAGGAACCGGCACGCGTAGCGTGTTCGGTTATCAGTTGCGCTGCAACCTGGCTGACGGTTTCCCGCTGTTGACGACCAAAAAGGTGCACCTCAAGTCCATCATCTATGAACTGCTGTGGTTCCTGCGTGGCGATACCAATGTGCGCTGGCTGCAGGAGCACGGGGTGCGCATCTGGAACGAGTGGGCCGACGAAAACGGTGACCTGGGGCCCGTCTATGGCAGCCAGTGGCGTGCCTGGCCCGACGGCAACGGGGGCACCATCGACCAGATTGCACAGGTCATCGACCAGATCAAGAATTCGCCCGACAGCCGCCGCATCATGGTTAGCGCCTGGAATGTGGCCGAGGTGCCCACGATGAAACTGCCGCCCTGCCACTCGCTGTTCCAGTTCTATGTGGCTGAGGGCAAGCTGAGCCTGCAGCTCTATCAGCGCAGTGCCGACCTGTTTCTGGGTGTGCCGTTCAACATCGCATCCTATGCCTTGTTGCTGATGATGGTGGCACACGTCACCGGCTTGGAGCCTGGCGAGTTTGTACACACCTTTGGTGACGCCCACATCTACCGCAACCATTTTGACCAGATACGTGAGCAACTCTCGCGCGAGCCGCGTCCGTTGCCCCGCATGGTGCTCAATCCCGAGGTGAAGAGCATCGACGACTACAAGTATGAGGATTTTACCCTGGAGGGCTATGACCCGTGGCCTGCCATCAAGGGAGTGGTTTCGGTTTAGTTAGAAGTTAGGAGTTAGAAAAAGTTAGGAGTTAGAATAAGTTAGGAGTTAGGAATGAAGACGGTAAAGGCCATAGTAGCGGTTGACGAGAATTGGGCCATCGGGCGCCAGGGTAATCTCCTGTGCTATCTGCCGGCCGATATGCGTCATTTCAAGCAGGTGACCATGGGCAGCAGCATCGTGATGGGCCGCAAGACGTTCGAGTCGTTCCCGCGCCGTCCGTTGCCCGGGCGCCAGAATATCGTCATCACCCGCAACACCGACTGGCAGTATCCTGGCGCGACAGTCGTGCACAGCTTGGAGGATGCCATCAAGGCAGCTGAGACCGATACCGTTTTCATCATTGGCGGGGCACAGGTCTATGAATTGGCACTGCCATGCGTGGATGTATTGCATCTTACCGTCATCCATGCCCGCTGGGCAACTGCCGATGCGTTTTTTCCCGCTCTTGACATGAGCGAGTGGGAAGAAGTCGGCCGCGAGCACCATGCGAGTGACCACCGTAATGCCTACGAGTTTGATTTTGTCACCTTAAAACGCCGTCAATCATGAAGTATTTCCTCATCGCCGGCGAGGCCTCAGGCGACCTGCATGCCTCCCACCTGATAGAATCGCTCAAGCAACTGGACCCGGAGGCTCAATTCCGTTTCCTGGGCGGCGACATGATGTCGGCACAGGCGGGAACGCAGCCCATTATCCATTACCGCGATATGGCTTACATGGGCTTTGCCGACGTGGTGCGCCATTTGGGCAAGATTCTCGGTTTCCTGGGTACTGCGCGTCGCTCCATCGATGAGTGGCAGCCAGCGGCGGTGATTCTGGTGGATTATCCCTCGTTTAACCTCAAGGTCGCCAAATATGCCCACAATTTGGGCATTCCCGTGCATTATTTCATTTCGCCCAAGGTGTGGGTATGGAAAGAGTGGCGCGTCAAGGACATCCGCCGCTATGTGAACCACATGTATTGCATCCTGCCCTTTGAGCCCGACTGGTATCGGGAACGGGACTACAAAGCCACCTATGTGGGCAATCCCACCGTCCAGGAAGTGGCGCAAGCCAGCAAGAATTTTCCTGATTTTGCCCAATTCATCGAGGAATTTGGCCTCCCCAACAAGCCGATCATCGCTCTTGTGCCGGGTAGCCGCGTGAGGGAAATACGCGACAATCTGCCCCTCATGCTCGAGGCCGCTGCACGTCATCCCGAGTATCAGGCCGTTATCGCTGGTGCTCCAAGCATCGACGACAGCCTCTACCGCGATGTCATGGGCAATCAGGCCGTACCTGTGCTGCGCGATGCCACCTATCCGCTTGTGCGCCATGCCCGTGCCGCAATCGTCACGTCGGGCACCGCAACCCTCGAAACGGCTTTGCTGGGCACACCGCAAGTGGCCTGTTACCGTTTCAACGGCAGCAAGTTGTCCTACAATTTCTATCGCCGGTTATTGACGGGAAAATATGTCACCTTACCCAACCTCATCGTTGATGAACCGGTCATTCCCGAACTGCTGATGCACCTCTGCACTGTCGATAGCATCGACAGCCACCTGTCGCAGTTGCTTGCCGACAGCGCCGAGCGCACAACCATGCTAGACGGCTATCAACGTTTGGCCGAACGGTTGGGAACAGACGTTTGTACCGAGACCGCTGCCCGCTTGATCAAGGACAGCATGCACACTATTTCTTAGGGACCATCCACTGGGGATTAGCCTGGAATTTTTCCCAAGCCTCGAGCAGTTGCGGCTTGCAGGCTTTGATGAGGTCGTGGGCCTCAGTCAGATTGGACGGGTCTTTTTCAATTTTTTCGATGTAGTCCAGCAGGTTGAAGCACAGGGTGTATTGTCCGCAGGTGAGGATGGCCTCGGGCATGCCGGCGGCTTTGTCTTCGGGCGTGAACCACAAGGTGGTGCCCATGCTGGCGGCCAGCTTGCTGTTGTGCTGCATGGCCTCGCTGGGGACGAGGTAATCGGGCAACGTATTGTTCTTGTCCATCGATTGCCAGCGCTCTTCGGGCCGCAGTTCATAGATGGTGCTGGTCACCACTCGGTTATTCCATTTGCTGTCGTTGTAGATGGAGCCATAGCTCAGTTGGCGCAGGCGTTTCAGGAACACCACGCTGCTCATTTCCACCACCGACTTGGCACGGTTCATCAGCATGCTCTCGAGGGTAGCAAACTTCAAGTGGCTGATGAAGGTCGCATTGTTTCGGATAAATGTCTTGCCGATAGCGCTGAACATCTTGTTCTTCAACAGGGCTCCCGCGATGTTGGCCAGCGTGACGATGGCCAGAAACACTGATATCACGCCCAGCCAAAACTTGCTGCCAAGCACCAGAGTGACAATGAACAGCGTCATCATCACTGCCTCGCTAATCAGGCCATAGTTGCGCAAGCGGCCGATGGTCAACTCGCCCACGCCCTTGGGCAGCAGGTGCTCGCTGGGGGTGTAACCTTCCATATAGGGACTGGCTACATCGCTGATGATGACCAGGTCCAGCGCCTTGTCAGAGCGCTTTTTGTCAGCGCGGTGTTTGCGCCTGCGCTCCTCGGCCAGCAGGACCGATTCGATGCCCTGGTTGTCTGCCACGCCGCCGTCCATGAGCCCGAAGCGTTTTTTGATGTTCGGAGCGATGTCGGCACGTTGTGAGACCTTGAAATCGTCGGGGTACATCATCGGCTCAAATCCGCTGGGGAAACACGATGAACAAGCCAGTGCCTCGCCGGGTGTGATGTGGTCCACCACGCTGCGTCCGATGCTGTGCTCCTTGTTGCCGAACACGCCATAGGTCAACCGCTGTCCGTCGGTCTGATGGCCCTCGGTGATGCGGAACCGGAAAGGTAGCGAGTTGTCAAAATCGGTGGCCAGCGCCGTGTAGTCCTTGACGTGGATGCGGTCAAGGTTATTGATGATGTCGCTCATCTCGGCGTTGTCAAACAGGCAGGAGTCATAGATGCGGGCCATGATTTTAATGAGCGACGCATCGGGGTTGGCCTTCTGGGCACTCATCTCGCGCAATGCGCGCACGACCAGGTCTTCGTTGCACAAGAAACCGTATAACTCCTCAACCATGTCGTCCACAGCCTGCCCGTGTGCCTGGGCGAGCATATACTTCATCGCCGGGATGGTGCCGCCCGAGACCGATGCGAGAATTGTAACGCAGTCCAGCAGCGTGTTACCGTCCTCGAGACGAATGCTGTTCAAGAACGAGAGCGCCCCCAGGTCAAAGGTTGCCGCCCGGTATCCGCCACCCGAAAATGACAGGCCGATGTTGAGTTTATTTTCCATAATCAATCATTATAATGGGTTGCGGGGCATTACGAAACTTCGTCCTCGGTCAGACAGGCGGTAAAGCCCATTTCGCGGGAACGTTCCTTGTCAAACATGCAGTAGGTCACGTTGCCTTCATCGCACAGGCGACCCTGGCTGTCGTGGAGCGTGACATGGACGGTGTAGTAGTTGCGCACGTTGCCCGTCAGCCGTCCGCGCAGGGTGATTTGGGGGTCACGGGTGGAAACGGGACGGCGGTATTTGACTTCAAGTTTGGTGGTAACACCGGCGCATTGCAGGCGGCGTGAGAGTACCCAGTTGGCCAACTCGTCGATGAGCGTGCTGATGATGCCGCCATGCAGGGTCTCGACCCAGCCGTCGTAGTTGACACAGGGAGACCAGGTGGTGACAACCTCCTCGCCGTCTTCCCAAAATTCCAAATGCAGGCCAATGGGATTAGTCGGGCTACAGCCAAAGCAGTTGTAACCTTCCTTTTCCAAATATGGATTGATCAACTTCTTCATATTCAAAAACTTGTGCTGGCGGATGCCGTTGTATTGATTGTATTTACTGTTGTCCTTTTGATTGTTGTCGTTCTTGTTGCTTGCGGTGGTGCCATATCTCCAGACTGTTGATGGCATTCTGCCACAGGATGTAGCAGCCAGGGCCGGCAACCGAGAGGGGGCTCAGGTAAGTGTAGGCGATCCACACGGCAAAGGCAGTATTCTTTTGCCCCAGACCTTGTCCGCTCTCGATGACGGTACCGAAGAAGTGTCCGATGTAGCGTCCCACGGCAAACTGCGCCAGGCAGATGAGCAGCGACACCAGGGCGATGGTGATCAGGAACACAATGGGAGCTCCGCTGTTGATGATGTTCTTAACGGTACAACCTGTGACGATGGTCAGCGAGATGCCCCACATGTAGAACGACAGGTCCTGAATGGCCACCAGGCGCTGTTGCACGCGCGGCAGGTAATGCTTCACAAGATAGGCGCCGATGAGCGGCAGTACCAGCACGAGGAACACCTTGTACATGATCATCCAGAAAGCGGTCCAGAAGTCGATGTCCACGCCCTTGTCGATGAGCGGGAACACCACGGGAACGGCCACCACGGTGACGAGGTTGGAGAGGAACACATAACTGGTCATCGTTTCCAGGTTGCCGCCCAGCTTGCCCGTCACAACGGGAGCCGCGCTGGCTCCGGGGCAGATGACGCACGTCAGGATGCCCTCCATCAGAATCAGGTCCTTGCCCTTCATCTCGAAGCCCAAAATCAGCGCTACCAGCAACGCCACCAGCGCCACCTGGAACACCGACACCCACAAGTGCCACATCGCCGGCCGCATCTTGTGGAAATCCACGCGCAGGAACGTCGTGAACAAGATCAGGCTCATGAAAAGCGGCAGGATGGTGTCGAAAATCGGCTCCATCACCTCGCTCACGGGATCCAGGGCTCGCACCCAATAGAATATCAAATAGATGACCGTGCCCGACACAATCGCGCTGGGCAACGTCCAATTTTTCAGGAAAGTGATTATGGTTTTCATAGCGCTTGCAAAATTACGCTTTTTTAGTTTTTGGTTATTCATCGGATGTTAGAAAAATGTTGTAACTTCGCAGTCGTTTATGAAAAAGGCTCTTGACAATATCGGGTTTTGGGTGATTTACGGCGCGTGGTACGGGTTGTCGCTGCTGCCCCTGTGGCTGCATTACCTGTTCAGCGACCTGCTCTTTGTGATCGTTGCCTATGTGCTGCGTTACCGTCACCGTGTAATCACGAAAAACCTGCATAACGCCTATCCCGACAAGAGCGAAAACGAACTCAAGACGCTGCAGCGGCAATTTTATCGCCACTTTTGCGACATCCTGGTCGAAACGGTGAAATATACCTCAATCAGCGACAAGAACATCATGCGCCGCATGACTTTCACGGGCAGTGAGCAAGTAGCCGAGATTCTCAACAGCGGGCAATCGGTGGCGCTGCTGCTGGGACACTACGGCAACTGGGAGTGGGTTTCCTCTCTCGTGCTGTGGCTGCGGCCTCTGGTCAACGACGCGGCCATGGGGCAGATCTATCACCCACTGGAGAACGAGGTCATCAATCGAGTGGTGCTCAAGACCCGCAGCCGCATGGGCTCGGACTGCGTTTCGATGAAGGAGACCCTGCGCTGGATCTTGGGCCACAAGCAGGACGGGCGCCCCTCAATTTTGGGTTACATCAACGACCAGGTGCCCACATGGCACAACATCCACCACTGGCTCACCTTCCTCAACCAGGAGACGCCCGTGTTCACCGGCATTGAGCGCATCGTCCATTCCCAAAACCAGGCTGCCGTCTATGTTGACGTCAAGCGTGTGGGGCGCGGGCGCTATCAGTGCGTATACAAGGTCATCGCGCGTGAGCCCTCTACAATGGGCGAGTTTGAACTGACCGACACCTACTTCAAAATGATGGAGCAGACCATCAACCGCGCGCCCCAGTATTGGCTGTGGAGCCACAACCGCTGGAAACGCACCCGCGAGGAGTTTGACCGACGCTTCCAGGTCGTGAACGGCAGGGTAGTGGAGAGGTGAGCGCTTTTTAGGCTTTAGGTTTAAGGTTTTAGGCGTTAGGGAGCAAACTAGCAACTAAGGACTAGAAACTAGGGACTAAATTATTTGCCCATTCGGGCAAAAATGGCTACCTTTGCGGTAACAAAAGACTAATTAACTAAAAACTAAAAACTTACAACTTAAAACTGATAATTCAATGAACCGACTTTCGGACCGTATCAACGCACTGGCACCGAGTGCCACCCTGGCCATGTCACAAAAGAGCAGCGAGCTGCGCGCTCAGGGCGTGGACGTGATTAACCTCTCGGTGGGAGAACCCGACTTCTTTACCCCCGACCACATCAAGGCAGCCGCCAAGCAGGCTGTGGACGATAACTTCTCGTTCTATTCACCCGTTCCCGGCTATCTGTCGCTGCGCCAGGCCGTATGTGAGAAGCTGCGCCGCGAGAACGGCTTGGAATACACCCCCGACCAGATCATCATCGGTAACGGTGCCAAGCATGAGCTGTGCAACACCATCATGGCGCTGGTTAACCCCGGTGACGAGGTGATTATTCCCACTCCCGCATGGGTAAGCTATGTGCAGATGGTCAACCTTGCCGGTGGCAAGAGCGTGCTGCTGCCCTCGAGCATGGAGAAGAACTTCAAGGTGACTGCCGATGAGCTTGAGGCCGTCATGACCGACAAGACCCGCGTAATCGTCATCTGCTCGCCCAGCAACCCCAGCGGTGCCATCTACACCCGCGACGAGCTGAAGGCTATCGCCGACATGCTGATCCGCCACCCCGAGGTGATGGTTATCGCCGACGAGATCTATGAGCACATCAACTATGTGGGCCATCACGAGTCGCTCGCCCAGTTTGATGCCATCAAGGAACAGGTGGTCATCATCAACGGTGTTTCCAAGGCCTATGCCATGACGGGTTACCGCATCGGTTACATTGCTGCTCCCCTGTGGGTAGCCAAGGCTGTCAACAAGATGCAGGGCCAGTACACCAGCGGTGTTTCCTCGATTGCCCAGAAGGCTGCTGAGGCCGCCTATAACGGTCCCCAGGATTGCGTTGAGGAGATGCGTGTGGCCTTTGAGCGTCGCCGCAACCTCATCGTAGGTTTGCTGCAGGAGATTCCCGGTCTGGAACTGAATATGCCCGACGGAGCATTCTATGCCTTCCCCAGGGTTGAATACTACTACGGCAAGCGCTGTGGCGACACCGTCATCAACGATGACAATGACCTCGCCCTGTATCTGCTCAACGAGGCCCATGTCGCTACCGTGGCCGGTACCGCCTTCTGCTGCCCGGGCTACATCCGTCTGAGCTACGCCACAAGCGACGAGAACCTGCGCGAGGCTGCCAAGCGCATTGCAGCCGCCCTCGCCAAGCTCGCCTAAATCAAAAGGAAGACAATAAATACAACAAATACTAAGCTATCCAGCTTGTAGCGAGTAATAAAAACAACTTGAACAACGATAACAACTTTATATTGAGTTGTAACAGTTGTTCAAGTTGTTTTTTTATTCCAAGAGCGCGGATGCACTTGTATTTATTGTACTTATTGTTTTCCTTAATTTTATAGTTGTAGTTGTTTTACGGCGTCGGCCAGTTGTTGCATGGCCTGGGCGAGGATGCTGCGCGGGACGGCGACGTTGAGGCGCATGAAGCCGCTGCCGGCCTTGCCGAACATGGCGCCGTCGTTCAGGCCCAGGCGGGCCTTGTTGACAAACAGGTCTATCAGCGCGTCGTGCTCCAGTGACAGCCCTGTGCAGTCGAGCCACACGAGGAACGAGGCCTGAGGCTTGATGGCCCTGATGCCGGGGATGCGGTCACGGCAGTAGTCCACCACCATGTCGATGTTGCCCTCGATGTACTCCAAGCACTGGCGCAGCCATTCATCGCCGTGGCGGTAGGCGGCACGTGTAGCCGTCATCGACAGGAAGTTGGGCGAGCACTGCTCGTTGGACTCCAGACGGTGGAAGAACGGCTTGCGCAGGTCGGGATTCTTGATGACGCACCACGAACTCACGATGCCTGCGATGTTGAACGTCTTGCTGGGTGCTCCCATCACCACGCCCACGGCGCGGGCATCGTCGCTCACGGTCAGGAACGACGTGTGGCGGTGACCCTTTAGGATGAGGTCGCCGTGTATCTCGTCGCTGAAGACCACCCCGCCATATTTCCTTGCCAGCGCTGCCACCTGGCGTTGAACGTCGGCGTCCCAAGCAATGCCGATGGGGTTGTGCGGGTTGCACAGCACCATCATGGGCGGGCGCTCCTGCTCGAAGATGCGCTCCAGTCCCTCAAGGTCCATGCGGTAGAAGCCGTCGTCGGTGCGTACCAGCGCGTTGTTCACCACCATGCGGTTATTGCCCTGGATGAGCATCCTGAAGGGGTGATATACCGGCTCCTGGATGACCACCTTGTCGCCAGGACGCGTGAAGTGGTTGAGCGCCAGGCCAAAGCCGTTGACGATGCCGCCGATAAAGCAGGCCTCGTCGGTCGTGAATTCCAGGCCGTTGCGCTCGCGTTGCCAGTCGATGATCGACTGCCAGTAGTCCTTGAGCGGCACGCTGTAGCCGTAGATGGGGTGCCCCGTGATGCGGTCGGCTAGGGCCTGGGTGATGTCAGGGCAGGCGGCAAAGCCCATGTCGGCCACCCACAGGGGCAGCACGTCCTCACGTCCGAACATCTCCTTACAGCGATCAACCATCACACTGCCGGTGCCACGGCGGTCTATCACTCGGTCAAAACCATATTTCTTCTCCATATCGGTCGTTTTGTTAAGCGTTATTTGACACAAAAATAGGCATTTTTGGGCAGCCTAAGGCGAAAAATGCACTTTTTTTCAAAAAAAATCGCCAAAATAGTTGGTAGTTTAGAAAAAAGCAGTACCTTTGCAGTCGCAATTGAACAAACGCTGACTCCGTAGCTCAGTTGGTAGAGCAATTGACTCTTAATCAATGGGTCGTGGGTTCGAGTCCCACCGGGGTCACGAAAAGGAAAGCCAAATGACTTGTAATGAGCCGTTTGGCTTTTTCTTGTGCACCAAAATTGACAACCGAGATTTTTATATTCATTTAACAAATACACGATATCCACATGTCAAACAGACAGCGAGTCTGGAAAAGAAGTAACAAGGCTGACACCGAGGAGGTGCCAGCCTTAAATATGATGACCTTATTTTTGTTGCTGTGAAATAGTGTGTTTTTTAGTTATTGAGATCCTTGCTGTTGCCACCCACGGCCATCTTACCACACAAAGTGTAAAAGAATTGGACATTTTTCTCTGAAAAACTTGGATGCTTTACATTTTCCTACATAATAATTTTTATTATTGTTGCTGAAATGACTATCTTTACCCCGTGGGAAGTGACTTTGCCCTCACTTCATCGCCATCAGTCAAGAATTATAATTTCAAAACAATATCGATATGAAACTCAATTTTTTACTGAGCTTGCTGCTCCTATTCGTTGCTACCGTTGCCTCAGCCTACGACTTCGAGGTGGATGGTATCTACTACAACATCAACGGCAACGAAGCCACCGTCACCTTTTATGGTAACCCCTATACCGGTGATGTGACCATCCCTGCAACTATTGCCTACAATGGTGAATCCTATTCTGTCGTAGCCATTGGTGATTTTGCGTTCGCAAACGGCTATGGCTTGACGAGCGTGAACATCCCTAACTCGGTTTCCGCCATTGGTCAACAGGCGTTTCGTAATTGCAGCAATCTAAAGAGCCTGACCATCCCCAGTTCGGTAACCATCATCGGCAGTTTGGCGTTCGCATATTGCAGCAGCTTGTCTAGTATGACCATTCCCGATTTGGTAACAACCATCAGCGAGGGGACGTTCGCTGGCTGCAGCGGTCTAACGAGCGTAACTATCCCTAACTCGGTCACAACCATCGGCGAAAATGCGTTTTCTTACTGCTATAACCTGACGGACGTTACCATAATAATGTAGTAGAATGTAGTACCTTTTCAAAATTTTTACTACCTTTGTGCCCGGAAAACAATATAATCAACTTAAAACCGGACTACAATGAAACAGGAAAGTAAAAAAGCAGTAATTTGGCTAAGAGTTTCTACAGAACAACAGGAAGTAGAAAGCCAAAGGAAAGATCTAGTAGAAAAAGCTATAGAAGAAGGCTTTTCTAGAGAGAACCTTATCTTTATAGAAGGAGTAGGCGCAAGTGCAATCAAACAAGATGAGAAGTACAAGAAGGAAGTAGAAAACCTTTATAAAGTACTAGAAGAAACTCCCGGAATAAAAGCCGTTTTTGCATGGGAAGTTTCAAGACTAGCTAGAATAAAATCCAAACTAGAGAAATTGGGAGAGTACTTATCAGAGCGGAAAATAAATCTTATAATCCTAGAACCTTCTATAAGACTACTAGACAAAAACGGAAATATAGATCCGGGAGAAGAGGTAAAGCTTTCTCTCCTTTCTACTCTTTCAGCCCAAGAGATGAGAATCAAGAAGGGAAGAATGAAAAGAGGAAGAGAGAAGAACAGAAAGGAAGGGAAGTTCAATGGAGGAGCCTTTGGAGCTTTGTACGGCTATAGAGTAGAAGAAGACGGTAAAATAGTTCCGGATCCTTCAGAAGCCAACATAATACAGGAAATATACTCTTTATACTCTTCCGGGAAATACAGTCTTAAAACTCTCTCCAAAGAACTACAGGAAAGAGGGTACAAGTTCCGGGGAAGGAAAGTTTCAGACTCCAACGTGAACAACATACTAAAGAACACCGCCTATATAGGGTACTCTTCTACTACAGACCGGAAGTACTACCCTATAATAGAACAGGAACTTTGGGAAGCGGTTCAAAGAGTAAAGAAGGACAAAGACTTAGGAATCCAAAAGACCAAAGAATCTAGAAACACTTATCTTTCTACTAAAATACTGAAATGTAAAAGTTGCGGTTCAAACTACGTTGCTACTAAAGGGAAATATTTTTGCTATAGGAGATCAATGAAACACCGCTTTTCTCCGGAAGATCAATGTAAGGAGACGGTAGGAATATCTATAGAAGTAATGGACGGAATCCTTTGGGAAGTAGGGAAAGAGCTGGAAACTTTGTCTTTTACCTCTCTTAATGAACAGGAACTCCCAAAACTAGAGTACAACATAGAAGTACTACAGGAGAAGTTCAAGACAGCCTCCCGGAAAGTAGACAAAATGAACTTAAAGAGGGAGAGAGTACTAGAGAACTATGAAAATCTAGAAATCTCCAAAGAACAGAAAGACAAGAAACTTTCCAAGATAAAAGAGGAAACTTTCAATCTTCTTTCATCAATGGGAAGATATAAGAGCCAAGAACAAGCCCTCCGGAATGATATTTTAAGAATCAAACTTTATCTTTCCGGGGAACTGAATATACTACCGGACTTCAACAATAAAACTCCTAAAGAAAAGAAGGAGATAATAATGAAACACGTTCTTCAAGCTACAGTAGAAAGAGTACTAGTAGACTCCCGGAAAGCAATAAAGATCACTATAGAACTAGTAAAGGGAGGAACTATAGACTACTTATACTTTTACACTTTGAAGGACAAGAACAGGCAAGTAAAAAGGCTGGAATAAAACTATGGACGGAACTTTTTTAATTAAAAACAAAAAAAATTTGGTTCCTTTTTGTCATCCGGTATAGTATGATGATGAGATAAACTTAATATACATACTTCTAAATACATAATAAAAGAAGAATAAGTACCTACTACTACTTTAGGCTTTTTTGAGAGAGGAATAAGGGGACGGAAGGGAATAATAAAGAAGCCGGGAATGAAATCAAGTTTTTTCCGGTAAAAGACAGAAGAACCCTAATAAATGTAGGTACTTTTCTATAGGAGAGAGTGAAAGAGAAATCAAGTACCTCTCTCCTTCCTATAAATGAAAAAACACTTTTACGGAAGAGTAGAAGCCTTAAATAAGAAGAAGGCTACGGGTTCTACAAGTATCTACAAGTACTTATTGAATCATCTATCATATGTTTTCTTTCAGTAGGAGACCAAAGTTCTATAAAAGGGACTCTCCTACTGAAACCCTCTTTATAAAAATAGACTTATCTTCCATAGAAATATAAGAAAAATATAAAAATCCCGGGGAGAAGACTATAAATCTCTTTCCGGGTAAGGTAGGACATAATTTTTGTACTTCATAATATAATAAGACTTCTAGACAAAAACTAAAACTTCTTTCTTTGGAATCATCTTTTTACCGGGGAGATCAAGTTGAGAAACCCAATCTCCCCAAACTCTTTTTATACAGGAATGAAAATAAGAATAAGACCGCAAAGAAGAGACTTTGAGAAGCCTTTATATCTTCTACAGAAACTAAAAGAAGAGAACAGTACTATAGATCCTTCAACCCTAGAGGAACGGTTCAAGGAGGTAAAAGGAGCTATAGAAGAACTAGAAAATAAATACTACTACTTTCTTTCAGAGTGCAATAAAAAACGTGAAAATGAAGGGTAAAATTTGAAATAGGGGGAAAAAGCCAAAACTACAGTGAAATATCTAGTAAAATGTTAAAAATCACCCCAAGATCCACCAAAAAAATTTGCCAAAAAAACGTGAAACCCTTATATCTGATAGTAAAGTAAAAAAACTCCGGTAAGAAGCCAAAGAAGACTTATAAAGGAGATCAATAAAACTCCGGTAAGAAGCCAAAGAAGACTTATAAAGGAGAACACAAAATAGAGTTTCATAAAATCATCTTTATATCTATAGGTTTTTTCATGGGAGAGGAACTACTAGAATCCACTACTAGAACCTCTCCTACGGGAACCGCTTTTTATAAAGATGATGGACGGAACTTTTTTAATTAAAAACAAAAAAAATTTGGAGAATGATGAAATAAGATAAATAAAGATATAAATGATGAATGATATGAAACAAGATGAAAACTACTACTTTAGAGTTTCCCTTTCTACAGACTACTATATAAATAAGGAGATCTGCAACGCTATGATAGGGACTACTAAAGATGAAGAAAACCGGAAAATAAGAGAAAAGTACGGCTTCAACCCCAACAGAGGAATAGGGTTCAAAGAAGTAGAGGTAAACTCCAAAGAACTTCTACAGGAGCTACTACAGGGAAGAACTTTTTGCCATCTCTTCAACCCAAAACACTATAGACAAGATGGGAGCTTTGGTTCTTCAGAAAAGACTAATGAAAATTTTAGAGGAAGCTACATAATAGGAATAGACATAGACAAGACGGAGTACGCTACAGTAAGGGACTTTGTAGAGAAACTTTCAAAAAAACCTACTTTCTACTACACTTCCTACAGTAATAAACAGCCGGGAAAAGGAGCCCGTTTCAGACTAATATACGTTTTCAATGAACTTATAGAAAACCCCTACTTCTTCCGGTACGCTGCAACAAAGCTAAATGAACAAGTAGAGAAGGAAACAGAGGAAAAAATAGAAGACAACTGCAATAAAAGGTGTTCACAATATTTCAACGGTACTTATAAATCTGAATGGGACTCTTCAATAGTACTAGACTACTACCTCTTCAATGAAATCTACTCTCTTTCAGACTTTAATATAGACCGGGAAGAATATCTAGAGTTCTTAAAGGAAGGAGCAGGCTATAGAACAAAAACTACTACTAGAAAGAAAGAACTACAGGAACTACTACAGGAACTAGAAGAACCGGAAGCCAAAGAAGAAGTAGAAGAACTAGAACCTATATTTGACAGGAGACTAGTAGAAGAAATGAAGAATTTGGACTACAACTCCTTCATGAAAAGAAACCGCTGGAAATACAACTATATCTACAGAAATGAAGGAGGAGAATGGGAAAACGGAATCTACAGGGAACTACAGGAAGATGAATTTTCTTTATACTGGAACGTTTCTAAAGTGAAAGATGGAGAAAAGAGAAGGAAGAAACTTTTTGAAAGAATTTGCCTCCGGAGAGTAATGAACCCGGAAATAGACGCTAATACTCTTCTCTTTAACGCTTTTGAAGACCGGGAAAGGTTCTTTGAGATAGACAAAGATCTTTCTATAGAGTGCCTGGAAAGAAATGTAGAAACAGCCCTTCAACTAGAGATAAAAGATATAGAAGCAATGTACTCCAAGAATCTAGACTACCTCCGGAAAAAGAATAAAAGTAGAATAATATTAAAATCCGGAGAAGCTAGAAATGAAGTAATGAAGGAGATAAAGTACAGTAAAATAGATCAATACTACAACAAAGAGAAGACTATAAAAGAGAACCTAGAACTACTACCGGAAAGATGGAAAGTAAGTGAAAGAACTTTATATAGGTACGCCAAAGAAAGAGGAATCAAACTTAAACTTTCAGAGGAGGAGATAAAGGACTACCTAAATCCAAAGCTTTCAAGAAGGAAGAATCTAGAGAACTTAAAGGAGAATGGAATAAAGATCAAAACTTCAACTTTAGGAAGACTACTAAAAGAACTCCGGGAAGAAGTTGAAAAATAAGAATGGTTCCCTTTTGTCATCCGGTATAGTATGATGATGAATAAAGATGAATATAATAATACTACTATAGAGATATAAGAAGAGATATATATACTACTATAGATCTACGCAATTTTAAATAAAAAGAAAAATGGAAAAGACTAGAGAAACAGAAAACAACTCTCTCCCTGAAAAGATGAAAGAAGTTTTTACTCCGGGAACAGTACAAACAAGATCTAGAACTAAAGAACTAGTAGGAGAGATCTATAAAATGTACGGAGTAAAAGGAGTGCCAAAAGCTACGGACCTTTCACACTACGGAATAAACTACAGAGAGAGTTTCAAGAAAGATGAAAAGACAGGTAAGACAGTTTCCCTCTTTAGAATAGAAAAATGAAAAGACAGGAGATAGAGGAAGAACTAGAAAACCTAAAACAGAATATAGAGGAGATACTTTCAAACCTCTCTTCTATAGAACATGATGAAGAAGTTCCACCCTGCATAAAGAAAACAACTTTGGAACTTTTAGGAGAGATAATAAACAAAGTAAGCCCTCTCTCCAACAACTTATACAAAGACTTATATAAAGACCGCTGAAATGAAGGCTGAAAACTAGATCAAGACATGGAAGAGATCTAAAAACAGCCTAAAGAGAACAGCGGGGAAATAATGTAAAAAAAAGAAAGGAGAAAATAGAGATGATAGAAGTACTTATAGGAGCCGTAGCAATTTTCTATATTTTAATGGGAATATATATCTGGAGAATAGAACCAACTCTTTATAGGAAGAAATGGTACTATAAACTTCCAAGAATAATAAGGAAATATCTATGAATATTTTAGAGGTACTACTTTTATACGGAGCTATAATAGTAGGCTTTTGGAAAATAGTAGAATCAATAGGAGGAAACAGAGATGATAGGAGCAATAATACTAATACTACTAATAGGAGCAGTAGCAGCCCTAATAAAAGACTGGCTAGAAGACTAAAAAAGAAAAATACAGTACTAGTAGAAGGTGAAAGCCCTACTAGAAAATAACTTTATAAAAATTTTTACAATATGAATAAGAATGATAATAAGACTTCAGTAGAAAACGTAGAAGTAAAAAAGGAAAAAAGATGGGAACCGCTAGAAGGAAGAGGAGGGTTCTTTGAAATTTGCTATGAAACAGGAGAAGTAAGGTTCAAAGATTCTAAAAAGATAGTAAAGAACCTACGCTGGAATAATGAAGAGAGAACAGTAAAAGAATATAGAACCCGGAAATACAATCCTATGGAAGAAGAGGTAAGAGAAGCCGGGAGAGTCTATGTAGGTTCAAAAGGAGACTACCTAGAATGGGACTATGATAATGAAAGTTGCGTCTTTAGAACAGCTGAAAGGGAGAAAGAACCGGAAGTAGAACCGGAAAAGAAAGAGTACACTTATTCAGAATTAATGGAGATAGTTGAAATGTACGTAGAAGAAGCCCTAGAACAGAAGGGAATGATAGTAGTTCACAAAAACGGAGATAAGAGGGACAACAAAGTAAGCAATCTAAAGTACGTAGACTTTCATGAATTAAAGTACTACTATACAAAGCCCGTTGAAATGAGAGATCCGGAGACAGGGGAACTACTAAAGATCTACCCCAACGTAGCAACAGCAGCGGAAGAGAATGATATAGACCCGGAAGGAATTTACCTAGCATCTTTAGGAAGGGCTGATGAATATAATGAAGAAAGAGAGGAGGAAGAAGACTATGATGAGTAAGAAGATAAAACTAAAGAAAGGAGAAGTTTTTAAAAAGATAGAAGGGTACGGAGACAGGTACTATATATCTAATATGGGAAGACTTTGGAGTAATGTTTCCGGGAATTTTTTAGGAGCAAAAGATAAAGATGGCTATATAAAAGTAGGAATACGTAATGAAGATGGAGAACTAGAAAGTACTTTAATGCACAGACTAGTAGGAAAAGCTTTTGTTCCTAATGATGATCCGGAGAACAAGACAGAGATCAATCATAAGAACTATAAGAGAGATGATAATAGGGCGGAAAATCTAGAATGGGTAACAAGACAGGAGAACGTAGACTACTCCTATGAAAGAATATCCAACAGCGCTAGAGAGACCTTTAATAAGCTTTGGGAAGATGAAGACTTTAAAAAGAAAAAAGCAGAAGACCTAAAGAAGCAATGGGAAGATGAAGACTTCAGAAAGAAACATGTAGAAAGATTGAAGAAGCAATGGGAAGATGAAGACTTCAGAGAGAAAAAAGTAGAAGAAGTAAGAAAGCTTTGGAAAGATGAAGACTTCAGAAAGAAAATGAAGGAAGCAACTAATAAGCTTTGGGAAGATGAAGACTTCAGAAAGAAACAATCTAACCTAATGAAAGAAAAGAATCAAAATACAAACTTCCAAGCTAAAAGACTAGAAGGACTAAGGAAAGCTACATGTAAACCCATCCTTCAATATACAGAGGAAGGAGAACTAGTTTCAAAGTTTTCAAGTCAAGCGGAAGCAGCGGAGAAAACAGAAATATGTAGGTCTTCAATAAGTGCAGCTTTGAGAGGAAAAACTAAAACAGCAGGAGGCTTTAAATGGGAATATGATCAATAAAGGGGCTACAACTACCCCGGGGAGGTCTTTTTTAGAAAGAGACCCCATTAAACCCCAGCCCTGCCCTTCTTTCCACGGACGGAATTTTTCAAACCTGCCAAAATGTCAGGTAATACTTTAGTAAATGTCAGTTTTCCCGCTGAAAATCAATCTTTTAAGTCAAAATAGAGTAAAAATAGGACAGAAACAATAGAAAAAGCCCTAAAAACATCAGAAAAACAGAAAAATACATAAATCTAGTACTAAGAAAAACTGCTAAAAATGATCAGAAAATAGGTAAAAAGAGGTAAAAATAGGCTAAAATCCGTTGAATTTTTCAATACTTTCCTGCAACTAGAGGGCTGAAACTACCTACTTTAACCTACTTTCTGAAAAATAAGACTAGTTTTTAAAGATACAGAAACAAAAGGAGAGAGGAAGGAGAGCTACAAAAACGGAGCCTTTACTAAATCTACAAACACTTTCACTCCTTCCTCCTTTCCTTCCTATAGAAAAGAAACAGGGAACTAAAAGCCCTACCAAACCTAAAAAAACACAAAACAAAAATGGAAAATCAAAATAATAATCTTTTAGAAGCAATAAATACAGTAGTAAAAAGGAAGACCTACCACAATGTAAAAGAAGCTATAGACGCCTTTAAGAGAGCCCAAATAGTTCCTACCGGACAAGTACAACTAAGAAGTACAATCCTTACAGGGAACTACCCGGGAAAACAGGTAAACCAACCTCTCCTTCAACAGAGGCCGGAAAGACTAGTAGAAAAATTAGGAGTAAAATATATATCAGAGCTTTCCGCAAACTTCTCTTACCCGGCAATCAATGAAAATAACTCACAATGGGTAGGAGAAACAGAGGACGGAGATCTTTCTTCAATCAATCTTTTAAGCTTTGTACTGAAACCCCAAAGAGCTCTTTCCTATATAGAAATGAGCAATGAAGCCGTACTGAATCCAAACGTAAACGTAGAAGGAGCAGTTCAACAAGATCTAGTAGCATCAATATGGGAACTAGTAGAAAGTACAATGTTCAATGATATCTATGTAGAAGAAGGAGCTAGTACTTTATCTTCCTTCCAAGATCTAGTAGACCTAGAACTAGAAGCCGGAAATATGAAAATCAATAATCCTATATATCTAGTTTCTCCAACGGCAGCTAGTAAACTACGTCTTTTACATAATCAGAACTACCCTATATACAGAGACACTACAATCAATGGAAAGCCGGTAGTAGAGACTCCTTATCTTTCCGGAGAGAGGGTAATCTACGGAGACTTTAGTAGACTTCTCTTATGTAATTGGGGAGGCATAGACATCACGGTAGACAGCATCACAAAAGCCAAAGACGGAATCATAAGACTTATATCAAACTCCTACTGGAACTGGAGTAAACTAGACGGAGACTCTTTCCTCTTTGGTACTACGGAAACTACTGAATCAACAGGAGACTAAATAAGTTTTTTTCATGATATATTTTAACCCCGGAAGAATGAAATATTTTCTCCCGGCGGTTCCAAAAATAGGTACTACATCTTATTATATCATCATCCCTGGCTCTGTCACATCCATCGGCGACCTTGCATTCTATCACTGCGATAGTCTGACGAACATAACCATCCCCAACTCGGTAACTACCATCGGCAGTTGGGCGTTCGCTGAATGTAGCGGTCTGACGAGCGTAAATATACCAGACTCGGTCACATCCATCGACAGTTGGGCGTTTGCTTATTGCCATAGCTTGTCGAGCGTGTCCATCGGTAAGTCCGTTCAATCAGTTGAGGGGAATATATTTGCCCACTGTGAGAGTTTGACAAGTCTTGTCGTATCTAACAGAAACACAACCTACGATTCCCGCAACGATTGCAACGCCTTCATTGAAACGGCAAGCAATACGTTGATTGCAGGTTGTAAAAATACAGTTATCCCAGGAACTATCACCACTATTGGCGAAGATGCATTCATTGGCTGCAACAGATTGACGAGCCTGACTATCCCCAATTCTGTCACATCCATCGGCAATGAGGCGTTCAGGAGCTGTACTGGTTTGACGAGCGTGACGATCCCCAACTCGGTCATATCCATCGGCAAGATGGCATTCTGTGACTGCCGCAGCCTAACGAGCGTGACAATCCCCAACTCTGTTAACTCCATTGGCAACATGGCATTCTATGATTGCCGTAGCCTGACAAGTGTGATAATCCCCAATTCGGTCACATCCATCGGCTACGCTGCTTTCACCAACTGTTGGATAGCGAATATATATTGTTACATCATCAACCCCTCAAGCGTGCCGGTTGGAGATTTCTTATTTATGGAATTTGACTATTTTGACTATTCGTATCGCACGCTGCATGTGCTGCAGGGAACTGCCGACGCTTATCGTGCCAATAAGTACTGGTATCCCTATTTCGGGCAGATTGTGGAGGACTTGCAGCCTGACCAACTGCGTGGTGACGTGAATGGAGACTTTGAGGTCAATATAGCTGATGTCAATGCTGTCATCGATCAAATCCTGTCAGGAAACTATACAGCTATGGGCGATGTGAATGGTGACGGCGAGGTCAACATTGCCGATGTCAATACCATCATCGACATCATTCTCAGCGATTAACAGCATAGCATAAAGCATCAATGGAAAAAGCGACTTTCGGGTCGCTTTTCTTCCGCTTGCTCTCCACCAACCATACATTATCGAGTGAAGAAATGTTCGATTCCCCATGAATAATTGGTTGTCAAAAATGACAACCGAGATTGACACCTAATGACACCCGTTGACACCCGATGACATAGTGCCAGCATTAGAAATTCATGGGAATCAGGCGATTAAAGTGTCAATTACTGTCATGCTATGTTATGAATCTGAGCCCACCGGGGTCACCAAAAGGAAAGCCAAATGACTTGTAATGAGCCGTTTGGCTTTTTCTTTGTACCACCTTGGTTTTTCCCTGCGGGGCTAATGCCAACCTTTAGCTCGGCGAAGCCAATTACGCGAATTATACGAATTGATATGAAATAATTGCCAGTTACGCCGATGGTTCTCCCGCAAATATTACGCCTCAGTCATGAACTTATTTGCTGGATTCGGTAAATGTCCGTAACTTTGCAACCGAGTTAAATCGGTGTGTATAAACGATCAAACAGGGTGTCGATATGAAACAGTTCATCAAAAGAATAAGCATTATCACTCTCTGGAGGCGCTGCACCCAGATCATTCTCTTGTCTTCATGCTACTTGATGTTGATGCTTGTCAGTTGTGGAAACAATGGCGTTAAAGTCAATGAGTTATACACAGATGAAGAAATAAAAGCCAGATTAGGAGAACCAGACTATGAGAAGATAATCATCCTGAAGCCAGACATGTCAATTGACTTGTATGAGTACCAGAGTGAATTGTATCGATTCATTCCGGAAACTGATAGCCTGATTGTTATCGAACAAATATATAAAAACGGGCAATACGAGAAAATAATCTGGTTAACAGCATATGGCCAGAAAAAGAAGGTTTTGGACGTTTTAGCCTACAATACAAAGACAACGCAATTTTAGTGCGCACTTTTGGTGATATGGAAAAGAACGAAATAATCATACGTCGCATTGGAACTTATTTCCTGGTAATTGGATTCATCTGTTCCTGCTTGGTGGTTCCGATAAATTTTTCAATACTTCGCTTAGTGGGGCTGATTTGTATCATTCTGATGTGCTCACCGCGATTGATATACCAAAACAAGAAGTGGGCGAGTGTGCTGCTCATGATTAGTGCCATCCTGACGACATTAGCACTGCTGTGTTTTGACGGGCTTTTTATCATGTTATCCGGTGCGTTCGGTCCAATGGATGTTTCAGGCGCCATAATCTTAGGCGTTACCACAGTCTTAGCGCTCTTGAGTTGTTACCTGTGCTACCGCCTATGCGAGTTACTTTTCAAGACAAAAGAAGCGGAATAAAGAAATATCCAAGACTAAATTGCCAGCGCCGCCGCTGGTTGTTCCGCAAGTATTACGCCTCGGTCATGAACTTGAAGGAGTTCCTTAAAGAGAACATCGGAGCCGAATTCTGTGGCACGTTATCTGACTTTGCCAGAAATAGCAATAAACAATCTTAAACTTGAAACTATCTGAGAAAGTATTATTACCTTTGTCATAAATATAATATATTTGTGCCCAAATATTACTGAATTATGAAACAAGTGTTAACATTCGCCATTGCAGCCTTGACGGCCATCACGTTGACAGCCCAGAGCGAAAGCATCCGAATCAATCAAGTTGCATTTTATCCGCAACAGTCCAAAATCGCAGTCATCGAGGGTTCTAAAGCCCAAAAGATGACCATCAAAAACATGGCAGACGGCAAACGTGTGGGCAAAGCCAAGGCCTTGAGGACCAACACCTCGCCATGGTCGAACAAGAAACGCACCATCGTCGAAATCACGGGTATTACCGCCCCCGGTACTTATGAGCTGAGCGTCAATGGCCAAAAGACCCGCTTTGACGTGCAGCCTCACGCATTGAATAACATTGCTCGTGCTGCGTTAAAGGCCTTCTACCTCAACCGCTCGGGCATTGCCATCGACGGCAAATATGCCGGTGTTTATGCCCGTCCCTTAGGACATCCCGACACAAAGGTCATGATTCATCCATCGGCAGTTTCGCCTGGCCGGCCTGCAGGCACCATCATATCCTCGCCGCTGGGGTGGTATGATGCCGGCGACTACAACAAGTATATCGTCAACTCATCCTATTCGGTGGGACTGATGCTCATGGCCTATGAGCAGAACAAAGAGTATTTCAATCGTCTCGACGCCGACATTCCCGAGAGCGCCAATAGCACTGCAGACCTGCTTGACGAGCTCATGTTTAATCTCAAGTGGATGATTACCATGCAGGATCCCTATGACGGAGGCGTTTACCACAAATTGACGACTCCCAATTTCGAGGGTTTTGTCATGCCCACCGATTGTCACCAACAGCGCTATGTGGTGCAAAAGAGTGTGACCGCCAGCTATGACTTTGCTGCTGTAATGGCACTTG
>JAEEGI010006409.1_pt1 | contig 26591 bp, 21 predicted proteins | sample 8958751 | NCBI WGS metagenome assembly JAEEGI01 (sample SAMN16246545, study PRJNA631951) | gut metagenome | biome: gut microbiome; feature: rumen; material: KS-attached | host: Bos | place: Iran: Karaj | collected 2018-10 | reverse complement strand
CACCCAGGCCTAAGCAGTTGTTAGACCTGGGTGTAACTATTCGTCGGCTTCTTCCTAACGGCAGCAGCCGTGACACACTGTCTTGGCTGCAAAGGTAAGTATTTTTCTTGATTAAGCAAAGAAAAGGAGCAAAAAGTTTTCGCTACAAAGAATTTGTGCGGACAAAAAGTACATGAAAAGGCGCCAGAAAATTTGGCTTTTCGCCCACTTATTCGTACCTTTGCACCCATGATGGACTGGAAACTACTAATATCGAATAAGCGGTTAGGTCAGGAGCACCGCCACACGGAGCGCCATGATGACCGCACGGAGTTCAAGCGCGACTACGACCGGCTGATATTCTCGGCACCGTTCCGCCGTCTACAGAATAAGACACAGGTGTTTCCCTTGCCGGGCAGCGTCTTCGTTCACAACAGGCTGACTCACTCGTTGGAAGTGGCTTCGGTGGGCATGTCATTGGGCAACGATGTATCCCGTATCTTGACGCAGCGGCACCCTGAACTACGCGACACATTGTTCGATGAAATCGGGCAAATTGTGTCCACCGCCTGTCTGGCTCACGATATGGGCAACCCCCCGTTTGGCCATTCCGGCGAGAAAGCCATCCAGACCTTTTTCACCGAGGGGCCGGGCTGTGACCTGCAACGGCTGGTAGGTCACGAGTTCTGGGACGACATCACCCACTTCGAGGGTAACGCTAACGCCTTCCGTCTGCTCACCCATCAGTTTGAGGGGCGCCGACAGGGCGGTTTCGTCATGACCTACTCCACGCTGGCCAGCATCGTGAAGTACCCCTACGCCTCATCGGCCGCCTCAAAAAAAGGGAAGTTCGGATTCTTCTGTTCGGAAAAGGAGGCCTATCGCCGTATTGCCGATGAATTGGGCATTTTCTGCATCTCGCAGCCTGGTGAGCCGCTTCGCTATGTGCGCCATCCGTTGGTTTATCTCGTGGAGGCTGCCGACGACATCTGTTACGAGATTATGGACCTCGAAGATGCCCACAAGCTGAAGCTTCTGAGCTATGGCGAGATAGCCGAGCTGTTGCTGAATTTCTTCGATGAAACTGCGCGATCTCACATTCTGCAGCGCATAGAGGACGAGGGGCTGACCGACGACAACGAGAAAGTGGTCTACCTGCGCGCCTGCGTCATCGGCAAGTTAGAGAACGAGTGTGTGAAGGTATTCGTCGACCACGAAGCGGAAATCCTCAATGGCCAGTTCACGGGTAGCCTCATCGACCATATTTCGCCGTTGCAGGCCGAGGCCTATCAGCGGTGTGCCAAGCTCTCGAAGCAGCGCATCTACCGCAGTAAGATTGTGCTTGATGTCGAACTGTCGGGTTATAAAATTATGGAGACGCTAATGTTGCAGATGGTGGAGGCGATCATGCACCCCGACCGCTACTACTCCCAGCAACTGATAGGTCGTGTATCCAGCCAGTATGCTATCCAGAGCGACGACCTCGAGACCCGCATCATGGCTGTCATCGACTATATCAGCGGTATGACCGACGTCTATGCCCTCGATGTCTACCAGAAGATTAACGGCATCTCCCTGCCGATTGTATAAAGATGTAAAGACAAAATACTATTAACTCTATGAGAACTAAGTTGCTAACGTTATTTGTTATTTTTTGTTCGTTATCCATTAGTCAGGCAGCGGCACAACCATTCGTAGGCGGCGACATCTCGATGTTGCCCAAATACGAAAGTGCCGGCGTAGTGTATAAGGATAAAAGCGGAAAGACCGTTCAGGATGTCCTTGCGTTTTTCCGCCAGGAAGGGCTGAACGCCATGCGTGTCCGACTGTTTGTTGACCCCTCGAAGGACAGCGATAAGGCTGTATGTCAGGACCTTGCCTATGTCAAAGCCTTGGGCAAGCGCATCAAGGATGCCGGCATGGCGCTGTTGCTCGACTTCCATTACAGCGATACCTGGGCCGATCCCGGCAAGCAGTGGACACCCGATGCCTGGAAGAGTCTGAATGACGCACAGCTGGCTACGAAGATTTATGAATATACCAAGGACTGTCTGCAGCAGCTCAAGGCGGCAGGTGCCACGCCCGACATGATTCAGACGGGCAACGAGATATCCTACGGCATGCTTTGGGGAACAGAGGCTGCGGTCAAGAACAACAATACCAACCGCTGCTACACCAACAGCAGCGCCGCCAACTGGAATCGCTTCTTCACGCTGCTGAAGCAGGCTGGAAAGGCCTGCCGCGAGGAGTGCCCCGATGCCAAAATCGTGCTGCATAGCGAGCGAGTGCCCAATACAGGTGTGCTGACCGACTTCTTCGACCGTATGCGGCAGAACGGTATCGACTACGACATCATCGGCTTGAGCTATTATCCGGCCTTTCATGGCAACCTCGCCACGTTGGAGAATGCCCTCAACACGTTGGAAAACAAGAGTTATGGAAAGGACATCATGGTGGTGGAGACGGGGTATAGCTATGCCTGGGCTTTGGGAGGCACCACCTTCGACTATACGGGTACCTATCCTTATACGGAGGAAGGACAGCGCCGCTTCACGGCCGACCTCGTCGCGATGCTCAACCGCCATACGAGTGTGAAGGGGCTTTTCTGGTGGTGGCCGGAGGATAATGGCAACAAGAACGTTACCAACAGCTGGTGGAACGCCGCCCTCTATAATCACAACACGGGCCAGCCATACGCGGCTTTCTATGAGCTGAAAGCCTTTGCCAACGCTACTTCGGGACTAAGGGAGAACGGATTGTTGAGGACCGATGACAATGCGTGGTACAGCCTGCAGGGCTTGCGGCTCGAGGGCCGTCCGCAGCGTCGCGGCCTTTACATCACGAACAGCCAGGTGGTCTTCGTCCGTTAACGTCAGAGTTTCCATCTTACTTGCAGATCCAAGTCGGTCTGCGTAGCGCTGTTGATCTGTTGTAGGCCGCTGCCAATGGTGCTGCGGTCGAAGTAGCGGGTCATGCCGGCCTTGGCCGTCAGCGTCAGCCGCTGCATCAGCACAGTTTGCACCATCAGTGCCAACCGCATGCCTTCACCGTAGAACGACGGAAACGAGAAGGAGTAGAGCGGGCCGCGCTCATAGACGTAGAGGCGGCTGTCGTAGCTGTCGGTGTGGAAGTAGCCGCCGTTGAGGCTCAGTCTGAGATTGCGCCATTTGTAGTTGGCGGCCTCGCCCACCATGTAACCTCGGTCGTTTTCCCCCGTATAGACCCCGTCGGCCTGTGTGGTACAGCTGAATGTCCCGTGCTGCCACGTCAACGAAAGCCGTCCCCGATGCTCCGTCAGGTTTACCAGTGTCTGCTTCGTTTCGTCGTCCCGCTGCCGCAGATGCAGGCGGTAGCGGCCTGTCAGCGTCCAGTTGCCTGTGTCGTAGGTGGCAGTAATCAGGTTGTCCCAAGCCTTCGACGATTGCGACACCTGGTAGCGGGCCCAGGCAAAGTAGGCATAGTCGGTATAGGCTTGCAGCCGCAGGTGGGGTGAGTACTGCCAGGTCAGTCCGGCATAGATGCCGCTCTCGTTCTGCACGTGGCCTCCTTCCGTCATGCTGCGGGCATAGAGTGCCGTGTAGCGGTAGCTGTAGAAGCGTTGCAGCAGCAGGATGTTCAGCCCGTCGGCGACGTTGCTGCTCAGACTGTTGATAGTGGCCACAGCTCCGTCGCGGTTGATGGCGGTCTCGCCGCTTAGCGAGAAGCGAGGGTGCAGATAGCCGTAGTCGGCACTCACATTCAGGAAGTCGCTGCCCTGTGCCTGATGCCGGCGGTAGAGAGTCTTCGTGTCGGGCCGCAGCAGACGGTCTAAGTGGGTGTACAGGATGGTGGCTCCGGCGTGCAGACCTCTATGACGGTAGCCTACGTGGGCTCCCACATCGGTGGCATGGCAGTTGTTCTTCTTTCCCATTTCGGTGGGTGTGCGGTGGTAACCGTCGGTGACGATGGTGCGTGCCGTACCGTCGGCATTCAGCGTGGCATCGAAGGGACGGTAGGAGACAAAGCCCGTGGCCTGCCACCTTGGCGACAGCTTGACGGTAGCCGCTGCCCCTTGCAGGTAGTCGGTCTGCGAACGTGAGGAATGGGGACGGATGATGTTGTTGTTGCGTCCCAATTGTTGGAGGGTGGCCAGTTTGCCCATGCCGAAGCTGTTGTTCACCACGAGCCCCATGCCTATCGACAACTTGTATTTCCCCACGACGGCGTTCTCCAACCAGCCGAGGTGCTTGACCTGCACGTAGTAGGAGTAGCTATCGTAGCCCGTCGTGTTCTGGTGGGCGAAGAAGGGCTCGCCGGCATCCTGCGACCCTATCAGTCCCGCCTTCACGTAGTCGCGGTAGTTGAACTGGTAGCGCAGCCAGTGGCGGTAGGGGTAGCCGAGGTAGCCGTTGTCGTCGCCCTTCCTTTTATATAAAGGTACGCGTACGTTGGCCATCACCTCATGCCGTCCGTATTGCAGGATGTCTTTCACGGGTGGGTATGTCTCCCTGTGTTCTTCTTCCACAAAGGTGAAGTAGGGTAGCAGGGCTATCTGGACGTGGTCTAACGAGCGTATCATCCGCAGCTCGTTCAGCGATTTCATCGTGCCGTATCGGTACAGGTACTCCATCAGGTCCTCCACCTGTCTTTCCGAGAGGAAAGGCAGCGACTCCAAGTCCTCGCGGGTGGCCGTGTTCAGGTTCATCGGCTGTTGTTCCAGTTCGCACAGCATCTCGTAGGTATCCTCCCACGTCGCCGCTTCCAGGTCCTCGGCCGTCAGTACATTCGCCAACAACTCTTCCCACGGCCGCCCCTCCTGGCTGGATGCGGCAATGGGGAGCGTCAGCAACAGTATAACAACAACGGTTTTCAACACTCCTTCTCTCCTTTTTATGGGCAAAGATAGCACAATTCCCCCGAACCGCCAAATAATCTGCGGCGAATTACACATAATTCACGGTTGGAAAAACGTGCGGAAATTTGGTGCTTCGATGGAAAATTCGTAACTTTGCCATCAAAATGAGAAAAGGCAATGAAATACTGTTATGAAACCCGCATGGCGGTGCGCGACTATGAGTGCGACATCGAGGGCATCGTCAACAACGCGAACTACCTGCACTACTGTGAACATACGCGACACCTCTTCTTGAAAGAGTGCGGACTGAGTTTCGCCGAGATGCACGAGAAAGGTGTCGATGCGGTGGTGGCCCGTATGTCGCTGCAATACAAGGTGCCGCTGCGGCCCGACGATGAGTTTTTGTCACGATTAGGACTGACCAAGGAGGGTATCAAGTACGTGTTCCACCACGACATCTACCGTGCCAGCGACGAACAGCTGTGTTTCCGCGGGAAGGTGGAACTGGTGTGTCTCGTTAACGGACGGCTCGGAACAAGCGAGGAATACGACAGGGCGTTTGCCAACTATATCGACAAATGAACGAGCAGGAGGTATTCTACACGATGGCGCTGACCCGGATGACGGGCTTCAACCAACAAATGGCGGCGCTGCTCTACCGTGAAGTGGGCGGTGGACAGGCGGTGTATGAGCATCGCAGCGATATAGGCGATGTGGTCAGCGACTGTTCGCCACGACTGAAAGAGTCGCTCAGAAACTGGGACGACGCCTTGAAACGGGCTGCGGCAGAGATGGAATTCGTCGAAAAACACCAGATTCAGGCACTGACGCTGAACAGCGAGGACTATCCGGCGCGGTTGCGGGAGTGTGACGATGCGCCTGTCATCCTATATTATAAAGGTAATGCCGACCTGAACCAGCGGCGGGTCATCGACATCGTGGGTACCCGCCACTGTACCAGCTACGGCCAGGACTTGGTGCGGAAATTCATCACCCGACTGAAGGAGTTGTGTCCGCAGGTGCTTGTGGTCAGCGGACTGGCCTACGGTATCGACATCTGTGCCCACCGTCAGTCACTCAGCGTCGGCTACGAGACGGTCGGTGTGTTGGCCCATGGACTGGATACCATCTATCCTTACCACCACCGCGATACAGCAACTGAGATGATAAAGCACGGTGGACTGTTGACAGAGTATATGACGCAGACGGAGCCTTTGCCCAATAACTTCAGGCAGCGCAACCGCATCGTGGCAGGTATGTCGGACGCTACGATTGTGGTGGAGTCGGCCTATAAGGGTGGAGCCCTCATCACGGCCCGCATTGCCCAGGACTATGGCCGCGACGTGCTGGCTTTTCCCGGTGCCGTCGGTGCTCCCTATAGTGAAGGCTGCAACCAGTTGATACGCGACAACAAGGCCGGGCTCATCACCTCGGCCGACGACTTCGTGGAGGCTGTGGGATGGCAAGACGACGTCCAGCGGCAGAAAGCCGAAGCTCAAGGCATTGAGCGGCAGCTGTTTCCTGAGCTGACAGCCGAGGAACAGGCCATCGTCAGTCTGCTGCAGCAGACGAACGACTTGCAGCTGAACATCCTGTCGGTGAAGACCAACATCCCCATTGGTCAGCTCACCGCCCAGCTTTTCCAGTTGGAGATGAAGGGTATTGTCAGACCTCTCGCCGGAGGAACGTACCATTTGGTGAAGTGAGAAGTGAGAGGGGAGAAGTGAGAAGTAAAAGGTAAGAATTTTGAAGATAGGTAGTATTGATTTTGGAGAGCGGCCATTGTTCTTGGCGCCGATGGAGGACGTGACCGATATTGGGTTCCGGATGCTGTGCAAGCGGTTCGGGGCAGCGATGGTATACACGGAATTCGTGTCGGCTGAGGCCCTGATCAGGGATGTGAAGTCGACGGTTAACAAGTTGACTATCAGCGATGAGGAACGCCCCGTCGGCATACAGATCTATGGCCGCGACGTGGAGGCAATGGTGGAGGCGGCACAGATCGTGGAGCAGGCCGGTCCTGACCTTATAGACCTGAACTTTGGCTGTCCCGTCAAGAAAGTGGCGGGCAAGGGTGCCGGTGCCGGTATGCTGCAAAACATCCCGAAACTGTTGGAGATAACGCGAAAGGTGGTAGATGCCGTCAAGCTGCCAGTCACCGTTAAGACCCGCTTAGGCTGGAACCACGAGCAGCTCATCATTACCGAACTGGCCGAGCAACTGCAGGACTGCGGCATTCAGGCACTGACCATCCACGGCCGTACCCGAAGCCAGATGTACACTGGACAGGCCGACTGGACCCTCATCGGCGAGGTGAAACGCAATCCGCGCATCCATATACCGATTATAGGTAACGGTGACATCACCTCCATAGAGGACGCCGATGCCGCCTTCGAACGCTACGGCGTGGATGCCGTCATGATAGGGCGCGCCACCTTTGGTTGTCCGTGGATATTCAGCCATGAGCAGCTGACGCTCGACCAGAAGATTGATATTCTTGAAAAGCAGTTACGCATCAACATTGCGCGGTTAGCCCTTAACAGGAAAGCTGGTGAGAGTGACTATTCAGTTGAAAAACGCGCCATTCTCCATACCCGCCGCCACCTGGCTGCCACACCAGTGTTCAAGGGCATTCCCAACTTCCGTCCCACCCGCATCGCCATGCTGCGGGCCGAGACGGTGGACGACCTCTTACAGATATTGGAAGACTGTCGGAACATGCTACGCACCGAATCATGAGGAATAAATGCTGCATAGCCGTCGTCTGTTGTCTTCTGGCTGTCATCCTGCCCTCGCAAGCCCAGCATCCGTGGTTGCTACACCGCTATGACGAGACCAACAGCCAGTTGCAAGGGCATCCCACTATGATGTTGCAAGACCGCAGCGGGCTGCTTTGGATAGCAACGTGGAACGGGCTGTGCCGCTTCGACGGCTATGAGTTCAGGCCAATCAAGCCGCAAGCCGGCGATGGCTGTTCCATGTCGAGTGACCGGTTGCGCGACATCTGGTTGGCGGAGAATGGCGACATCTATTGCCGTACCGACGACGGCATCTTCCGTTTCGACATCAAGACCTATCGCTTCAGCGACCTGCCCGACAACGAAATCGAGCAGGCCAATCAGCAACGCCACCACCAGCAGACAAGAGGTAACTACAGCGACGGGATAGTCAGCTACGTTGACCAGCAGGGGCTGGAGTGGCAACTCAGCGACGACGCCCTGTGCTGCTTCAGCTGGAGTGAGCCGCCTACCCGTGATCTCCCCATCAAACCTGAGGCGATGGTTCGCTGTATGCATCAGGACAGCAAAGGTCGCATCTGGGTAGCTACCAAGGAAGATGCCACCGTCAGACTTTACGACCAGCAGCTGAACCTCCTCGGCTATCTCTCGCCTAACGGTCATATTCAGTCGCAACCTGTGTCTTTCGGTGCCGCCGTTTACAGCTTTGCCGAGACTGCTGACGGCACCTGCTGGTTGGGCAGCAAGCCCAACGGGCTATATCGCCTCCGAGAAACGTCTCCCACTTCTTTTTTCGTCGATTTCATCGATAATCTTGGCGGTCATGGAGTCTATGATATCAAGCCCGACCGACATCGTGACTTGCTCTGGATTGCCACGTTGGGTGGTGGTATCTGCTGTGTGCAAAACTGCCGGGAAGAACATCCGAAAGTGGTCAGTCGGGTAGGCAACTATCCTGCTGACGCCTGCCAGAATGTGCGCTTCATCCATCTGGTGGAAAGGAAGAATGGCGCTACTGACTATTTGGTGGCGGCGACCACCGAGGGGCTTGTTGTTGGTAAACTTGGCCGTGAGCTGTCCCAATGCCAATTTCGCCGTCACGTCAAAGAGCCGTTGCGGCCCACCAGTCTCAGCTGTAATGCCACGATGGACATAGCGGAAGATCAGCAGGGGTGCCTCTATGTGAGTACCGAGACCGATGGCATTTGCCAACTGCTCACCACCGACCTGTGGGCGGATACCCTCAGTTTCCGCAATTACGACATCCAGTCGGGCCACCTACCCAACGACATGACCCTTACTGTCTGCACGCAGCCTGATGGGCATCTGCTGATCACCAGTCAAACACAGTTCATCTTGTTGGATACCCGTAGTGGGCTGTCGCAGAGCTTCGGTCACCGCTTCTTCCACCGTTCTTACCGTTTCAGTGAAGCCCGTCCTCTAACGTTGGCCGACGGTCGATGGCTCTTTGCCACTACGGAGGGAGCCTTCACCTTAGAACAACGTGCCGCACGGAAGAGCAGCTACCAGCCGCCTCTGGTGCTTACAGGCATTTCTATACAAGGCGGTACTCAGAACTATGCGATAAATTCTCTTGATACCTTATTGCTGTCGCCCTCGGAACGCAGTCTGACCATCCGTTTTGCCGCCCTTGACTATGCTGCCCCAGAAGACATCCGTTACCAGTTTCGTATGGGTAACGATACTGCCACATGGAACAACCTGGGTCATGAGCATGCCGTCACGTTGCTCGACCTGAAGCCCGGCACCTATCTGTTGGCACTACGTTCGACCAATGCCGACGGACAATGGACACAGAATGTCCGCACGCTCACCATCATCTGCCGCCCCACCTTTTGGGAAACGCCCTGGGCTTCCTTGCTTTTCCTGCTTATGGGACTTCTCGTTGTTGGCATAGTTGCCTATACCTATTTATATATAAGGGGCATCAAACGGAAGCAACACGAGACGTTGGAAGCCTATCTTGCGCTGCTCAACAATGCGGCAGAGAGTACGAATTCTCCGAATGAACAGTCCTGTGTGCCCCAGATGAAACAGGAGGACGATGCCATGATGCGGCGTATCATGGCCTTTATCGAGGAAAATATCGGCAACGGTGATGCCAGTGTCGGCGACATGGCTGCCGCTGCTGCCACCAGCCGTTCGGGACTGCAGCGCAAGCTGAAGCAGACGATGGGCATTACGCCCCAAGATCTGTTGCGTGAAGCCCGCATCAAGCATGCCTGCCAATTGCTGCGGCAGACAACAAAGACGGTTGCCGAGGTGGCCTATTCCTGCGGTTTCAGCGATCCGAAATACTTCAGCCGTTGTTTCAAACAGAGCATAGGAATGTCTCCTACAGACTATAAAAACACAATTTGACGCATTTTTCCCCCTCTTTGATGCAAATTTCACCCCATTCCATCGGTGAAAAGCCCTAATTTTGCAACCGTAAAGTTTAATGAACTAAAAACTAATTTACAAATGAAAGCCAAATTACTAACTATGATTGCCTTGGCCCTGACACTCTGCTTAGCAGCTGTCAATGCCAAAAAAGTACACACGTTAGGTGACTCAACGATGGCACCTTACGATGAATCAGCCACCGTCACCCGAGGGTGGGGGATGTATTTCGGAATGTTCCTGACGGACGGTTGGACCTCTGTTAACTATGCCAAAGGCGGGCGTGACTCCCGGGGCGGCTACAATGAATTGTGGCAAACGGCCAAACCAAAAGTCGAGGCTGGCGACTATGTGCTGATACAGTTTGCCCACAACGACGAGAAGATTTCGGGCATGGACCGCGACGAAGTCTACAACTACTATATCAGCAAAGGCATGACGACCGAGGCAGCCGCCCTCGACACCCGAGGCACCACACCGTCGACCACCTACAAGGCGTGGTTGGGCAAAATTGTAGACGAGGTGAAGGCTCTGGGTGCCCACCCCGTGCTGGTGGGAGCCGCCTGCCGCAGCTACTTCTCAGGAGGCAAAATCAGGCGCAACGGTCGTCACGACCTGGGCGACTCGTTCTCGAAACTGACGGCTGACGGCATACTGGAGAAGCAGAGTGTGCCTGCCAATGACCATTTGATGGACTATACCTACCACATGGAGCAGCTGGCCAAGGAGAAGGGTGTGCCCTTCGTGAACCTGACGGAGGCCACCGCCGAACTCTATGAGAGCTACGGCGATGCCAAATGCCACGAGCAGCTGTTTGACGGCCAAGGCTCTACCCACTTCAATACGACAGGCGCCCTGCTCGTAGCCCGCCTCTGTGCACAGCTGATGAAGGAGCAGGGCATCCTCAGTGACAACATCGCTGTGCCAGTAGACCTCTCGGTATCGCCCATGACAGCCGATATGGGTGAAGCCTACAAAGGGCAGACGCTGACCAAGGAACTCACCATCAATGGCTTCGGACTGTCGCCTGCCGAGGGAACTATCAAGGTCTCGGCCACAGAAGGCGTGGAAGTATCGGCCGACAAGAACAACTGGGCGTCCACCCTCCAGATTAACTATAAGAATGGTACGCTCGTACAGAATATTTATGCACGTGTAGTTCTGACCAACGCTGGTGAATTCAACGGTAAAGTCAGCGTCTCGTTAGGCGAAAAGAGCATTGAAATACCCGTCAAGGCCCAAGCTGTAGAGTTGGGAGGCGGTGCCTCGTTCCGGGCTTTCTGGCCATTGCTGGCTGATGACAAGTGTACTGCAGAAGGTAGCGTGACGGTGCTTGACGAGCAGTGGAGCAGTATGGTGGTGAAGAACTACGCCGCCCTGAAGGCCGATGGCACCACATGGCCGGAAGGAGCTACTGACGATGCCAACCGTAAGACACAACGAAATGTTATCGTGGGCGAAAGCTGGACGAAGGCCGAGGACGACGATCCTGGACGCTATATCAGCTTTGGTGTACAGGCCCCGAAAGACCAGACACTGAAAGTGAATAACATTTCCATGTATGTCGGTGGTGCCGGCGGCAGCGGTATGATGTGCCATATCTACTATAGTACCGACGGTTTCCAGACAAGAAGTACCATTTTCGCCCCCACATCAATGGCTGGCAACACCATGTACGAAGTGAAGGCACAGCCGGTAGTGACCCTTGAAAGCGGACAAAAGCTCGAAGTGAGGATTTATCCGTGGTACAACAGCGATGCCACCGGTAAGACAATTTGCCTGGCCGATGTTTGTATCAGTGGCATCGCCGAGAGTGGCACAGCGCTGGAGAACGAGCCTGCTACGGTGAGTTTCCCTTTCCATGAGGGACGCGAAGGACAGACGGCAACTTTCGGTCCCGACGAGAAAATGGGTGCCTACTTCAAGACCAGCTACGTGGAGCTCGGCTCGTCGCTAACCTATAAAGGCACGGGGAGCGTCAACCAGCAGACATTGGTGCAGCCAGCCCAACAGGACAATTCCGCCAACGAGGATAACGCCGTCAACTTCTACTTCATTCCCAAGAAGGGCATGATATTTACGCCGACCAGGATTTCCTTCAACATGACCCGCTACGGCACAGACGGTGGTAAGGTCGATGCTTCCTGGGTAGCCTCCGACGGCAGCGTCACGGCCATTGCCTCGGGGCTGATACCCAACCGCAACAACAAGACACCCAACGTGACTGAGGTCAGCCAGGCCGTCAATGGTGCCAACGGCAGCGACGGGCTTTGCGGACTGCGTCTCAATCTCTATAGTCTTGGCAACACCAAGCAGGTGGGCTTCGGCGACATCGTCGTCGAGGGAACCCTGTTGGGAAGTCCTCAAGACACCCGCCAATGCCGCCTCACCGTCACTATCGATGACGAGAATGCCGGCACGCTGACCGTTACGCCCAATGCCAACGTCTTCGATGAGGGCGACGAGGTGCTGCTGACAGTTGCCGAGAATTTTGGCTACCATTTCGCGGCTTGGGTCGATGCTGATGGCAGGAAGGTGTCGACAGAGAACCCCTATCGGTTTAACATCGCCGATGATACCACGCTGAAGGCCATCTTCAACAAGAGCAACACCTACGCCCTGAACATCACATTGACAGAGGGTGCCCGCGACAATCTGGTACAGATTACGCCTGCCGGCACGATGATTGACGGTAAGCGCATGTATGAAGAGGGCACCGAGGTGAAGCTGACCGCGCAGAACAACAAGATACTGACCTTCACGGGCTGGGAAGACAACTCGACCGACGCCGAGCGCATCGTCAAGATGAATGCAGACCAGAGCCTGACGGCCAACTTCTCGGCCGTGGACTATATCGTGGGCTGGGATCTCTACTACGACCAGCCCAGCAGCAACCGTGCCGCCGACTACATGGCCGACACCGAGAACGCCGGCATGCTTTCGCTGCGCAAGCCTGACGGCACGACAGCTGGATGGCTCACCCGTGGCATCACCAATGGCTTCGAGAATGGACGCTCCGGTGCCCGCGTCTGGAAACTGCGCTCCGAGGGCTGGTACTTCGAAATCTCGTTCTCGTCGAAGGGCTACACCAACCTGAAACTCTCCAACGGCATGGGCGTCAGCTACAACACGTACAAGAAGTTCGACGTGGAGTACTCCGTCGACGGTACGAACTTTGTGAAGTTCGGCGAGTTCCCGCAGTTGGCCAGCGGCTGGACCGACGGTGAGTTTGCGTTACCTGCCGAGGCCGGTGAGCAGGACAAGGTGTACATCCGCTGGATGGGCGACAAGGACTCGGGACTCGTAGGAGCCGATACCGACTACGACGGTCTCTGCATCGGCAACATCTTCATAACGGCCGATGCCGGTTCGCTGGCCGACGAGCAGGCCATGCTGGTCTCGAGCAATCCTGAGCAGAACGCCAACGGCGTGTCGCGCAACGGCAGCATCATTCTCAACTTCGACAAGAAAATCAAGGCAGGCACAGGCACCGCCACGCTCGACGGCGAAGAGATAGCCCCCATCATCAGCGGCAAGAGTGCCGTATTCAAGTACAGCGGCCTGAAGTACAATACCACCTACAGTTTCACCATGCCCGAGGGCGTGCTCACCTCGCGCAGCGGCAAGGCTGTGGCAGCCATGAACATCAGTTTCACCACCATGCAACGCAGCCAGCCCGAAGCCCGCTTCTACGACGCCGTGGTATCACAGGACGGCAGCGGCGACTATACCACGCTGCAGGGGGCCATCGACGCTGCTCCCGCCAATCGTGCCAAGCCCTGGCTCATCTTCGTCAAGAACGGACAGTACCACGAGCACATCGACATTCCCGCCACGAAGCCCTACCTGCACATCATCGGACAAGACCGCGACAAGACTGTGGTGCTCGACAGCCGCCTCTCGGGCGGCGACAATGCCTACAGCGTCGACCCCGGTGCAACGGTGGTTGTCAAGGGCAAGAACACCTTCTTCGAGAACATCACCCTCGAGAATCAGTGGGGACATGAGAAGCAGGCCGGTCCGCAGGCCCTGGCCCTGAACACCCAAGCCGACCGTGTGGCCCTGAACAACGTGGCCCTGCTCAGCTATCAGGACACCTGGATTACCACCTCGACCTCGAACAACCGCCACTACATCAAGAACTCGGTCATCGAGGGTGCTGTCGACTTCATCTACAACAGCGGCAACGTCTATCTGGACGGCGACACTTTGGAAATCAACCGTCCGTCGGGTGGCTACATCGTGGCACCCAGCCATGCTGCCGACGTGAAGTGGGGCTATGTCTTCATGAACAATGTCATTCGTCCCCGCAAGGGTGTTAAGGTCACCGACGTATGGCTGGGACGTCCCTGGCACAACTCGCCGAAGACCGTCTTCATCAATACGCAGACTTTTGTAAACATCCCTGCCAAGGGCTGGTACGAACACATGGGCGGACTGCCTGTGCTATGGGCTGACTACAACACCGTCGATGCCAACGGCAATCCCGTAGACCTCAGCCAGCGCCAGGACACCTATTGGAATGAGCAGAATGGTCAGCGTGTGGAGAAAAAGGCCAAGAACTACCTGACCGACGAAGAAGCTGCACAGTACACAATCAAGAACGTGATGGGCGGCGACGACAACTGGCAGCCCGACATGCTCTGTGAGGCCTGCGATGCTCCTACGGTCAGCGTCAGCAACGGCAAGCTGACGTGGCAGCCCGTGCCCTACGCCATCTGCTATGTGGTGACGAAGAACGGCGAGGTGGCCGGCTTCACCAAAGACACCACCTTCGGCGGCTACACAGCCGGTGACCAGTGGCAGGTGCAGGCCGTCAACGAATATGGCGGCCTCAGCCCGAAGGCTACAGCCGCCACATCGACGTCCATCGTCCACCCTAATTTGGGCACTGGCCAGATGGAGGCCATCTATAGGCTCGACGGCCGTTGCTCTGACCAGTTGCAAAAAGGACTGAATATTGTCCGCTATGCAGACAACTCAGTAAGAAAAGTCATCCGATAATATCAGAACCACTGCATCAGCGTGCGAAGATAGGCGGTCAGTTCGGCTGCCATCTTCTCATGCTGCCACATAGAGGGGTGCCAGTCGGCGCCATACTTCAGAGTGCCGTCCTGCGGCGTGAAGTCGAAACGATAGATCTGGCTGTCACCAGCCTTGTGGGCCTCGTCGGTCACCTCATTGAGGATGGCCTTGCAGATTTCCAGTTCCTTGCCTTTCAGCATAGAGCCACAGAGGAAGACAATCTTGGCCTGAGGATTATTCGAGCGGACCTGTCCCAACAGCTTCTTGTAGCCCTGCTTCAGGAGTTTCGTGTCGTAGTTGTTGGTTGACAAGTCGTTGGTACCCAGGTTGATGCAAACTACGTCAGGGCGGAAACGGGCAAAGTTCCAACGTTCAGAATGGTCGGCATAGAGGGTGTACTCATACTGCGACGGCATGTCCCATTCGGGTGTTCCCGTCTTCGGCCCGCCATAGTTGCGATAGGCACCGATGCCGCTTCGGGCCACGATGTAAGTCTCGGCCTGTAGGGCTCTGGTGACGAGTTGGGCATAAGAATAATAGTGGTTTTCTGTTTCAAACTCGAAGTGGTCGGCAGGGTTGGTGCTCTCGTTGCCATAACCGCAGGTGATGCTGTTGCCAATAAACTCGATGCGGCGGCCTGATAGAGCCGGGGCATCAACGACACGTCCCTCACAGCCCAAGATGAAACCACGGAACTCTGGGCGGTATTCATAGCCCTCGATGCAGTACATCACACGGGCTGTATGCCGCCCCATAGGCAGTGCCGTAGCCAATGTGGCTACAGAGTCGCGTTCACCGCGGAAGGCCACCTTGAAGGGCTCAGCCTGGTCAATCTGTACCATGAAGTAGCCGCTGCCCGGCTTGGCCTTCATCTTTAGCTGTGTGCCCTCGAAGGCCAGGGTCATCGAGGTTCCGGGATAAGAGAAGCGATAGCTGTCAGGATTGGTGGTTACCATGCGTCCCACATACTGGATATGGCTGTCATTGGGTTTAACTAACTGTCCCTTGAGGGGGATGGTGGTGCTGGCTGTTGCTGACAAGGCAAGTGCAAGCACTGCAACGATGGAAGGAAGTTTTTTCATTATAATGGTTATTTAACGGGGATGATTATTTGTTCGGTTATCTTTTGACGGGCATCACTGACCTTGAGGGTCAGGTTGCCTGACTGCTTGGCGGCCTGTACCACTACGACGAGCTGACCATTGAACAGTTTCATCGTCGGCTCTGTGAATGGTTCGAGGCTTTTGGCATCGCCATTGCATACGGCGCGGAAGGTTCCGGCGCCTTCAACCTCGAATGTCAGCTGGTCGACAGCATCAGGGATGAGTGTGCCGTTTTCATCGACAAGCGAGACAGTGACGAAAGCCAAGTCTTCGCCGTTGGCGGAAAGTGTGGGTTGAGCCATTTGGGAAGACTGCGTCCAGGCATCAAGTGTGAGCTTGGCGGGCTTACCGGCGGTACGGATGGTCTGCTCACCGCAATTTTTGCCCATTTCATCGTAAACCACGACACGCAGTTCACCAGGCTCATACTTGACGTTGTTCCAGCGCAGACGATAGCGGTCGAGCCGCTCAGCAGGGTTCTTCTTGATGCGTCCCTGACTCTTGTTGTTGACGAAAAGTTCTGCCTCCGGATAGTCCGTGTAACAGTAGACGGGTGTTACCTTTCCCTTGCGGTCAGGCCACGTCCAATGCGGCAATAGGTGGATGGTGTGTTGCTGTGTGTTCCACTTGGAACGGTACAGATAGAAACGATCCTTGGGCAGTCCTGCCAGGTCGCAGATGCCAAAATAGCTGCTGCGGCTGGGCCAGTATTCATCGTAAGGCGTCGGCTCACCTAAATAGTCGAAGCCTGTCCACACAAACTCGCCGATGACCCAATCCTTGTCATCCTGCCAAACCCAGTCGTCGTCGGGCAGGTTGCTCCATGAACACCATTCCACATCGTAGCTGGAACACTGACCGTCCTTGTAGACAATTCCCTTGCCATTTGGCTCCACGGGAAAGCGATAGAAACCACGCGAAGAAACGGTTGAGGCAGTCTCAGAGCCTAAGAGGAAACCCTGTGGCAGCTGATCATAATTCTTCTGATATTTATGTACGCGATAGTTGAAGCCAGGCACGTCCATGGCCTGCGCCATACCACTTTTCAACGCAGCCTCAGCTCGGTCCATGCCTTGGGTTACAGGACGAGAAGGGTCGAGTTGGTGGCAGAGGTCCTGCAGTCGGACGGCAATCTTGCGACCTTCCTCACTGCCCTGCTCAGGAATCTCATTGCCTATCGACCACATCACGATACTGGGATGGTTGCGGTTGGCCAATACGAGATTGGTGATGTCTTTGTCGGCCCACTCACGGAAGAAGCGGGCGTAGCCATTCTTGCACTTAGGATAAATCCACATATCGAATGACTCGGCCATGACCATCATGCCTAACGAGTCGCAGACTTCCATTTGTAACTGACTCGGCATGTTGTGGGCAGTGCGGATGGCATCGCAGCCCATTTCCTTTAATATCTTAACCTGACGGATAAGGGCTGCTTTGTTGACGGCTGCACCCAACGGACCGAGGTCATGGTGCAGGCAGATACCCTTCAGCTTGCGTGTCTGGCCGTTTAGCTGGAAACCCTTTTCGCGGCTGACGCTGACGGTGCGGATGCCTATCTTCTCGCTGATTTCATCGATCACTTTCCCGTTGTCCATCAACTGTACCCGAAGGGTGTAGAGATTAGGATGCTCAGGCGACCAGAGCTGTGGGTTAGCAACCTCCATCGTGGTGCAAATCAGTCCACCTTTTTCTATATCGTTGTGGGCAGATACCACGGTCTGCCCCTTGCCATCAAGGATGCTCACCTCGATAGCATTGCCTCCTTCGGCAGTGGCCGTCACCTCAACTTCTGCCTTGTCAGCCTCGATGCTGAGTGTTCGGAAGTAACATCCCCACCGGTCAAGATGCTGTTTGTCGGTCAGTACGAGTTTCACAGGGCGGTAGATGCCTGCGCCAGGATACCAGCGTGAACTCTCCTCTAAGTTTTGCAGGTCTACCTCCAGCGAGTTCTGCCCTTTAATTAAATAAGGTGTTACATCCACGCGAAACGTATTGTAGCCGTAAGCCCAGTAGCCTGCTTTCTGGCCGTTTACCTTGACTGTCGGTTCGGCCATAGCACCATCGAACACCAATTCGGCGTGCCCGGAAAAATCCGATGGAATCGTGAATAATTGTTTGTAATGTCCCTCGCCAATCCAGGGCAGGGCACCAGAACGGCCGCTTTTTTCAGTAGCCTGTGTCTCGCCGTTCTGCTCAATGGCTACCACCTGCAAGTCCCACTTTTTGTCGAAGGGACCGCTGATGGCCCAGTCATGAGGTACGCTGACAGTCTGCCAGGAAAGGCCGTCGCGTGAGAATTGCCAGCCTTCCGTTAACGTCATTTCCTGTCGGGTTTGAGCTCCTCCAGTAGCGGCACAAAGTAGTGCCAAAATAGTCAGTAAGTTTGTTTTCATTGCTTATTTTAGGTTTTTTGTGCACAAAGATACGCATTTTATTGGAAAAATGACTATCTTTGCACCAAAATTTAACAATGAACGAAGATTTTGACATCAGAGAGGAGCGTTACGGCGGAGGTGAAAAGGACTTCGAGAATGCGCTGCGACCGTTGAGCTTCCGTGACTTCAGCGGTCAGCAGAAGATTGTGGAGAACCTGGAAGTCTTCGTTGAGGCTGCCAAATATCGCGGTGAACCGTTGGACCATACGCTGCTGCACGGTCCTCCAGGACTGGGTAAGACGACGCTCTCGAATATCATTGCCAACGAGTTGGGGGTGGGCTTCAAGATTACCAGCGGCCCTGTACTTGACAAGCCGGGTGACTTAGCTGGCATCCTCACATCGCTGGAAAAGAACGACGTGTTGTTTATCGATGAAATCCATCGGTTGTCACCTGTGGTCGAGGAATACCTGTACTCGGCCATGGAAGACTACCGTATCGACATCATGATTGATAAAGGTCCCTCGGCTCGCTCAATACAGATTGACCTGAATCCCTTCACATTGGTGGGAGCCACAACCCGCAGTGGACTGCTGACCGCACCGCTCCGTGCCCGTTTTGGCATCAACATGCACCTGGAATACTACCAGCCCGAGACGTTGCAGCGCATCATCGAGCGTTCCAGTAATATATTAGGTGTACCCATTACCGAGGATGCTGCCTTGGAGATAGCTGGTCGCAGCCGTGGTACGCCCCGTATTGCCAACGCTCTGCTCAGAAGGGTACGTGACTTTGCTCAGGTGAAAGGTGATGGCCGCATCGACACTAAGATCACGAAGATAGCCCTGACGGCACTGAACATCGACCAGTACGGACTCGACGAGATAGACAACAAGATACTGCTTACCATCATCGACAAATTCCGTGGTGGCCCTGTCGGACTAACTACCATTGCCACAGCTATCGGCGAGGATGCTGGCACGGTGGAGGAGGTCTACGAGCCGTTCCTCATCATGGAAGGTTTCATCAAGCGTACCCCCCGTGGACGCATGGTCACAGAACTGGCTTATCGCCATTTTGGACGGAACCCATACACCGGCAATATCATGGAGCCGAATTTGTTTGATTGAGCGCATGTACAAACAATTGTGTCACAGAACATTAGATAAATAAAATTATCTTCTACACATTTGAGTGTTTTAATTTATTTTCACTAAAATAATAATAGACTTAACGTAATTATTAGTATATTTGTACCGAAATATATGCCAATATACAATGAGAACGTAACAAAGCTATGAATCAATTTAACAACGATTAGTTTATGCACATCGGACAACGAATCAGAGAGGTGCTTTCACAGAAGCACAAACCAGTAACATGGCTTGCAAGAGAAATCGACTGCGAGCGCACCAACGTCTACAACATCTTCAGTCGTAAGGAAATCAGCACAGGACTATTACAGAAAATCTGTATCATTTTGGAGCACGACTTCTTCAAGGAGCTGTCTGAAGACACATTCAACGAAAGAAAAGCGAAAAAGTAAGCAGATTTTTTGTGCTTCCCACGTTTTTTTCGTAACTTTGCCCACAAAATATGAGAACAGGAATATTTGTGGGCACTTTTGACCCATTTACCATTGGGCATGATTCTATTGTACGCCGCGCCCTGCCGCTCTTCGATCGGCTGGTTATCGGTGTGGTAGGTGACAATGTGAATAAGCCGAACATGCGGCCTGCACAAGAACGGTTAGCAGCAATAGCCAGCCTCTATCGCGACCAGCCTGCCATCGAGGTGAAGACCTTCTATGGATTGGCCATGGACTTTGCCAAGAGTGAGGGGGCACAATTCATCGTCAAAGGTGTTCGCTCGGTGACCGATTTTGAGTACGAGCAGTGGCAGGCCGACTTCAATCGCCGTCTGGGTGGCATTGAGACAATCCTGCTCTATACGGAACCGCAGTTGGCCAGCGTCTCGTCCAGTGCTCTACGTGAGTTGAGCCACTTTGGCGTGGATGTCAGCCCATATCTTCCGAAACCCCAATAATGCGCTATGATTACCTACAACACTGAAAATGTCAAGATGCCCGCTATCAAGCGTCGTGAGACTACAGCCTGGATTCGCCGTGTAGCCGCCACCTATCATAAAAAGGTGGGCGAGGTGGGTTATCTGTTTTGCGATGACGAACACATTCTCCAGGTGAATCAAGAATACCTTGGCCACGACTACTATACAGATATCATCACCTTCGATTACAACGAGGGTGACATTCTTAACGGAGACCTCGTCATATCGCTTGACACTGTGCGCACCAATGCCCAGAAGTTCCAGAAGGACTATGACGAAGAACTGCATCGTGTCATCATTCACGGCATTCTCCACCTCTGCGGTATCAACGACAAAGGTCCGGGTGAGCGTGAAATCATGGAGGCTTCCGAAAACCGGGCATTAGAACTACGCTGACAAATATTATAAATAAGGTATAAAGATGAATATTGAAGCATTGATTAGTAAGGCTGCGGCTGAGGCTGTGAAGGCGCTCTATGGTATGGACGCTACGGACAAGATGCTGCAGCTGCAGAAGACGAGGAGCGAATTTGAGGGTAACCTGACATTAGTCGTTTTTCCCTTTGTAAAAGCGGCCAGGAAAAGCCCGGAACAGACAGCCGATGAGATAGGACAGTACTTGGTTGAGCACTGTCAGGCTGTAGAGAAATACAACGTGGTGAAAGGATTCCTGAACTTGAGCATCGGCGACGGTGCATGGCTCAGTCTGCTGAAGGCCATTGATGAGGATGAGCACTTCGGCACAAAACAGGCCACCAATGACAGCAAGTTGGTGATGATAGAATACTCGTCGCCCAACACCAACAAGCCCCTGCATCTCGGACATGTACGCAACAACCTCTTGGGTTGGTCGCTGGCACAAATCATGGAGGCAAACGGGCACCGTGTGGTGAAGACGAACATTGTCAATGACCGCGGCATCCATATTTGTAAGTCGATGCTGGCATGGCTGAAATACGGTAACGGCGAGACTCCCGAAAGTAGCGGCAAGAAGGGCGATCACCTGATTGGTGACTACTATGTAGCCTTCGACAAGCACTACCGCGAGGAGGTGAAGCAGTTGGTGGCACAGGGTATGGACGAGGAGAAAGCCAAGCAGGAAGCAGCGCTCATCAAGGAAGCCCACGAGATGTTGGTGAAATGGGAGCAAGGCGATGCCGAAGTTCGCGCCTTGTGGGAGAAAATGAATTCATGGGTGTATGCCGGATTTGACGAGACTTACAAGAAGATGGGCGTCGGGTTCGACAAGATATATTACGAATCGCAGACTTACCTGAAGGGCAAGGCCAAGGTGGAGGAAGGTCTGGAAAAAGGCCTGTTCGAACGCCATGAGGATGGCAGCGTATGGGCTGACCTGACTAACGAGGGCTTGGACCAGAAGTTGCTGCTCCGCAGCGACGGCACCAGTGTCTATATGACGCAGGATATCGGTACGGCTGAGATGCGCTACGAAGACTTCCCCATCGATAAGATGATTTACGTGGTGGGCAACGAGCAGAACTACCACTTCCAGGTGCTCTCTATACTGCTCGACCGCCTCGGCTTCAAGTGGGGTAAGGAATTGACACACTTCAGCTACGGTATGGTGGAGCTGCCCAATGGCAAGATGAAGTCGAGAGAGGGAACGGTGGTGGATGCCGACGACCTGATGGAACTGATGGTGGAAGATGCCTATAAAACCTCGATGGAACTGGGCAAATTTGACGATATGACCGAAGAAGAGCGTCACGAGATAGCCCGCATCGTGGGTATGGGCGCCCTGAAATACTTCATCCTGAAGGTGGATGCCCGCAAGAACATGCTTTTCAACCCCGAGGAGTCAATTGACTTCAACGGCAATACGGGACCTTTCATCCAGTACACTCACGCCCGAATCCGTAGTATCCTGAGGAAAGCCTCTGCAACCCCCATGACTGCTATGAGCCTCGTGAGTCCCATCAGTCCCAAGGAAGTGGAACTTATCCAGAAGATGAACGAGTTTGGTGCTGCTGTGGAGCAGGCAGGCAAGGACTACTCACCCAGTGGCATTGCCAACTACTGCTATGAGCTGACGAAGGTGTTCAACCAGTTCTACCACGACTACTCCATCCTCAATGAGCCTGACGAGCAAAAGAAGGCCATCCGTCTCATGCTGGCAAAGAATGTGGCGAAAATCATCAAGACGGGCATGGGATTACTCGGCATTGAAGTGCCGGAGAGAATGTAATGCAGAATCCTCCCGACTATAGACACGATACAGTACTTCCGTTGCCGATGGAGGTGACTGCTGACGCATGGGCAGTGGATGCTGCCTGCTCGGGCAATCCCGGACCGATGGAGTATCAGGCCATTGACCTGCAGACGGGCTATCGGGTATTCCACTTTGGCCCCTTGCATGGCACCAACAACATTGGGGAGTTTCTGGCCATTGTCCATGCCTTGGCACTCTGCTGGAACCAGGGACTACATACGAAGACCATCTACTCGGACTCGTACAACGCCATTCTGTGGGTGAAGAAGCGCAAGTGCAAGACCCAGTTAGAGCGTACACCGCAGACGGAACACCTCTATCAGATCATAGCACGCGCCGAGACTTGGCTGAACACGCACAACTACCAGAACCCCATTGTGAAGTGGGATACCCAGAAGTGGGGCGAGGTGCCTGCCGACTTCGGACGGAAATAAGAAGAATTGAAAGAAGTAAGAATATGATACAATCAATGACGGGCTACGGCAAGGCTGTCGTAGTGTACAAAGAGAAGAAAATCAATGTTGAAGTGAAGTCGCTGAACTCGAAGCAGCTGGACTTACAGACCCGCATTGCACCCATCTACCGGGAGAAGGAAATGGAAATCAGGCAGATGGTGGCAGCAGCGGTAGTACGTGGCAAGGTCGATTTCAGCCTGTGGATTGAGAAAGATGCGACCGTTGACGCCACCCCCATCAATGCGGCATTGGTGGAGAACTACTATCGCCAGATGAAGGACATTGCTGCTAAGACGGGCATCCCCATGTCGGAGGACCCGTTGTACACCCTGTTGCGCATGCCTGACGTGTTGACCAAGACTGAGCAGGAGGTGCTGAGCGACGAAGAATGGCTGGTTGCCCGGAAGGGTATCACCGAGGCCCTCGACGCATTGGTCAGCTTCCGCACACAAGAGGGTGCCGCATTGCAGAAGAAGTTCACGGAGAAGATTGACAACATTGCCCAGCTGCTGGCCGAGATAGAACCGTGGGAGAAAGGTCGTGTAGAGAAGATTCGTCAGCGCATCACCGACGGACTACAGCAGATTCCTGGAGTGGAGTACGACAAGAACCGGCTGGAGCAGGAACTTATCTACTACATTGAGAAACTGGACATCAGCGAGGAGAAACAACGGTTGGCTAATCACCTGAAGTATTTCCGCGAGACGATGGCCGAACCTGCCGGACAGGGCAAGAAACTCGGATTCATAGCACAGGAAATGGGACGTGAAATCAACACTACTGGCTCGAAGTCGAACCAGGCTGAGATGCAGAACATTGTGGTGCAGATGAAGGACGAGTTGGAACAGATCAAGGAACAAGTGCTGAACGCGCTCTAAATAACCGTCAATACTATGCGAGGAAAATTGGTTATCATATCAGCCCCCAGCGGCTCGGGCAAGTCAACCATCGTGAACTGGCTGATGCAGGAGCATCCCGAACTGCAGCTCTATTTCTCTATCTCCTGCACTTCACGTCCACCGCGTGGCACGGAACAGAATGGTGTGGAATACTTCTTTCTGACACCCGAGGAATTCAAGTCGAAAATCCAGAACGGCGAGTTCCTGGAACATGAAGAGGTTTACCCTGGCCGCTACTATGGTACGCTCAAGGCTCAGGTGGAACGACAGCAACTGGCAGGGCAGAACGTGGTGTTCGATGTGGATGTGAAGGGAGGCATCAACATCAAGAAATATTACGGCGATGAGGCCCTGAGCCTATTTATCCAGCCACCTTCGGTTGAGGAATTGCGTCGTCGTCTGACTGGTCGTGGCACGGACACTGCTGAGGCTATTGAGGAGCGACTGGCCAAGGCTGAATATGAGCTGACGTTTGCTCCGCAGTTTGACCACGTCATTGTCAATGATGATTTGGAGACGGCCAAGCAGGAAGCATTGCAAACCGTCGCCCGCTTTCTTGAAATGTAACCGGGGGATGATCAGGACGGGTATCTTCGGGGGGTCGTTCAACCCCATTCACAACGGACACATCACTTTGGCACGCTATCTTTGTGAGGCAGCAGGGCTTGATGAGGTGTGGCTGATGGTGTCGCCCCAGAACCCGTTGAAGCAGCAGGCTGGCCTCTTGGCTGACGACTTGCGGTTACAGATGGCCAGACAGGCTGTCAAGGATGAACCGCACATCACCGTCAGCGACTATGAATTCCACCTGCCGCGACCCTCTTATACGTGGAACACCCTACAGGCTTTGCAACACGATTTCCCTGACCGTCAGTTCGTGCTGATGATTGGCGGTGACAACTGGCAGCACTTTTCACGTTGGTATCATGCCGACGACATCATCAGCAACTACCCGTTGGTGGTCTATCCCCGTCGTGGCAGCGACATCAGTTCCTCCCCCCTGCCTCCCAATGTCCAGATAGTGGAAGCCGACCTGCTTGATATCTCAAGTACCGACATCCGCCGCCGTGTCCGTCAGGGCAAGTCCATAGTCGGTATGGTGCCCGACAGCATTATTCAGGCTGTTACCAGTGCTTTTGGAAATAATCACGAAGAACTCGCCTGATGGTAACAGGCGGAGATTTCGTGGATTTCTCCCCAATATCCATTGCAATTCAAATATCTTTTTGTATCTTTGCACCATCATAGTAAACATATAGGGATATGACACGACCAGAAGTAGTACAACAAATAAGTCAGGCCATCCACCGAACGGAGCCAACAGCAATAGCCATACTCTATGGTTCAGAAGCTCGTGGCGACGCCCGTCCAGACAGCGACATTGATGTGCTGATCCTTCTCGACGGTGAACAGATGAACTTGAAGCGTGAGATGGAAATAACGGGACCACTCAACGAGATTGAGTGGCGTACGGGTGTTTTGGTCAGTCCCATAGTAATGTTGCGTAAACAATGGGAGAACATGCCCTTTAAGACACCTTTTTATATTAATGTGACAAACGAAGGAATCAGACTATGAAAGAGACCCTTGACGAAGAGAGCCGACTTGCGCTGATACAATATCGTCTGGAACGGGCGGACGAAACGATGAAAGAAGCAGTTGTCCTTGCAGAGCAAGGATTCTATAATGCTACTGTCAACCGACTGTATTATGCCTGTTTCTATGCTGTTCAAGCCCTGCTGCTAAAATGTCAAATCACAGCGACCACACATGCGGGTGTAAAGTCGATGCTTGGTCTACATTTCATTTCAAAAGGCATTCTTCCAATTGAATACGGTAAGACCTTCAACACCTTGTTCGAGAAACGCCACAGCAGCAACTACGAAGCTTTTGCCTATTGCGACAAGGCACTGATTGATGACCTCACCCCACTTGCCGAGGCCTTCATCAGCAAGATAAAAGAGGCTTTAGCTACGTATTCGCTGTATGATTAATATATGTTCGCCCTGATGTTCAGTATTTGATGGTTACCGACCGCTTGAGCAGCGTTTTGGTTAGTGGGGTTCCTAAAACGGTAACGCGGTCGTCAGGATCTTCGCTTTCATTGCCATTATCGCAGGCCCAGCTCTTTTTTACGGTCACGTTGAAGGAGCCGCCGCTGACAATAATGCCTGTGTCGCTCTTAATGCCCTTGGGCTTGCCCACGTCGTTGCTGCCAGTAGTGTTGACCTGGAGGGTGCCGCCACGGAACTCTACGTTCTCTGAGCAGTTGATGCCCTTGCCACCATCGCCCGTGCTAGTGATATTCAGCGTACCGCCAGTCATGACAAAAAGGCTGTCGCTCTTGATGCCAGCGGCCGATGTGGTGTCGCTGATGCCATTCATCATCTCAATCTTGCAGTCGCCCGAGGTGGTAATGGTGGTTAACCCGCCCTGAATAGTGGTGCGTGCATCACACTTGATACCGCGAGCACCATCAG